>Ga0214545_1002827_pt1 | contig 33332 bp, 22 predicted proteins | sample CNSS4metaG_FD_160064 | JGI IMG/M metagenome (GOLD analysis project Ga0214545, IMG submission 160064) | Root nodule microbial communities from cowpea collected in UCLA plant growth center, Los Angeles, California, USA - CNSS4 | ecosystem: Host-associated > Plants > Roots > Nodule | place: USA...
ATAAATATAAATGAAAAATATATATATATATATATATATATATATATATATATATATATATATATATATATATATATATATATATATAACCCAACAATATTAAAGTCGTCGAAAAGGTAACTTTAATTAGTATATAACAAAAAAATTTCATTAGAATTTAAAAAAAGTGAAGTAAATATATTTAAAATAATTTTAAATTTGAATATTTATTTTCCTTATATATATATATATATTTAAATATTTTAAATTTTATCAACCAGGTTTCATTAATGTTTGTAAGTTTAATAAATGTTTTGGTTCTCATGAAATTTTATATGATGTTAAATGTATATAATTATAATATAATTTATTTCTAAATATTTAATATTGAATAAACAACACTCCTTTTAATATTGAATATTTAATAATACTATATTTCTTTTACCAAAATTTTTTATTTTTCTATAAAAATTAATAAATTGATATTGAAACAATAAGAAATCGGGTATGGGTATGGGTACAAGTATATATCCGATACCCGGTGGGGATGAGAATGAAACAAAAACTTGATACCCATTGAATTTGGGTATGGGTTTGATGTTGAATTTTTTTCTCTTGGGATGAGTATGAGGTAGCGAAACTCGTCACCGTCCCGTTATCATCCCTAATTATAATAATGAGAAACAATACTTTTATTATAAGATTGTTTGTTAATGTAATTGTATTTGTTTTTTTTATAGTCATTTATTGCTATTATATAAAGTATTAACTTAAGAGAGTTTGTGTGTAATAATTATTTTATAATTAATTATTTTGGAGGGACTAAAATAATATATTCGTCTGCGATGACAGCTCCCTTACGCATTAATTGTGGTTGACCGCGCATCAACAGTGGTTGTGCGCGTATCAACAGTACCTAAGGGGTGATGGGCCCCAAAAATTTTTAAGGGGCGATGGGCCCCAAAAATTTAAAATTTTTTAAAATTAATATATTTAAAATTTTTCAAGTTTTTATTTTTTTTAAATTACAATGTAGTTAATACATTAAAAATTGGTAAAAATTAAATTAGATATCTTTTTATTATTTTTTGTAACACAACATTTAATATTAATAAATAATAAAATAATAATACAAATATTTATTAAGATAATTTTTAATTTATTTTCATTGTGTTTTGAATTTATCACATATTGTACTCATCCTCCACCGTCTCATGTTTTTCTTGTTGTTTACTTGTTTATGAATAAATAAGTAAGTTAGACACAAATTTATTAGTTTTACTCTTATCTTTCATCTGTTTTCTTCTATTCTCTTAAAAAAGACATAACTCTCTTTTGTCTCACTTGATAGTGAAATATTAGTTTAATAATTATCATTATCTTTTTAATCTCATGAGTCTTAGTATGTGTATATTCACTGTTTATGAATATAAAAGAAAAAACAATCTGTTATATTCTTTCATAACTGATTTTTAATTGTTGCTCAATTATCATAAAGTTTTCTTTTAGTAATTGTGTTTTTGAATATTTGATTTGATTATGATAAATTGTTTTTAATCTTAAATTTAAGAAAAAAGATATATTATGAAAAATAAAATGATAGATTTATTTTTTAAAAAAACAGATTCAACTTCTTTACATACTAGGGAACATGATACTAATAATTTAATTGTTCAATTAGAAAAATCTTTTCTTAAAGTTTAAAGAATAATTACAAGTGAGGAGTCTCGTACTAATTTTGTGGAACGTGATATGATAAAATGTCTTCAAATATAAAAATATTTAATATATGATAATATATGATTTCTTTTGTAGATATAATTTTTTTTGGACACATTTATTCTAAATTATGTATTAAATTTTATTGTATTTAATAACAATAATTAAATAATAGCCACTATATATTTATATTTATATTTTTATCATTCATTCATAGATTTATCATTTTTTATGGACAAATATTTGTTGATAGTCATGGCGTTAAACTTGCAACTTCTTTCGCCCTTCATTCCAAATAAATTTCATGATTCGTAAGTAACAGTGAAAAGTTGAATCTGTAACATTTCTTACCCCTTTCAAATTTACCATATTTGAAAATTGTTTTTTATAGTTTTTTAATTTGCTAATCAAATAATTGATTGACCACAATAAAAATTTTACACAACTAAGGAAAATGTGTAGTGGATACTCTTTCTTCATTAAGTCCCTAAGTCCCTTAAAATATTGGATTATGATTTTGATATTTCTAGACAAAATTTTCTTTTTGTTTTGGATCCTTCTAAAGTAACTCATCAATTTTGTTTTAAGCAGAAAATCAAATATGATCATTCATAGTAACTCATATCAATTTTTTGAAACAATAAAAGTATGCTACACTTCAAAATAACTCTTAAAATATGTAAAATAAATGTGATTTATCTATCTTAAAAGGAATATTAGGAACTAAAGATAGATATCTAATATTTTAGATAGATGAATATCAAAGATAAAAATCAAAAGGAAAAAAAAAATCTTTTTAAAAAAATAAAATTACGATAAAGAATTCCAAGACATCAAAGATTAAGGATATGTTGACACTCTCCTAAAGAAAAGTATTGGTTTCATACTCTACTTTAATAAGATGATAAAATATATTAATATTTAAAGTTAAAAAATATTACAATATTAATATTAAGTTGTTAATGTAATTTGTTTTGATTATTTTTAAAATATCACTTCTCTTTCTTTGAAATGTGATTAAAAATAAAAGAAAATTGGTATAAAATTAGTCTTTCACATCACATGGTTTACAACATCATGCATTGATACAAATTTGAAGTAATATTCATGTCGGATTATTAAATAGTCGAATGTAAAAATTGAGTTTTCCTCGCGATTTCTACTTCTTTCCTTCTCGTTTCTTTCCTTGGAGTGACAATGTTAATAGACTTCTCTCCTATTGAATTGGAGTATGATTCGTTATATGTAAATCAACATTTACATTTTTAAACAAAATTAATTAGATTTAAAAAAAAAACATGAAGTTTTGAAATAAAATTTATGTGTAATAATTTTATTCGACATAAATTTATATTAAATATTTTATCCAACATAAATTTACGCATCTGAAATTATGTATTTATATCAAACGGTTACCTAACACAGAAAATGATAAATATCTTATACAAATAATTAATTTTTATACTGCAACATATAGTTGAATTGTAATGCTCTGTCTTTGTAATTTTGAAGGAAAAAAAAAAAAGTAAAAAGGTTCGAACCACTCGTTACTATTAACATTCAATTGATATTTTCTTTTTCTCTTTTGATGATCAAATTTTCTATTGTACCTAATTTTTTGTTCATATCTTTCTCTATTTGGTGCCAAATAAGTGGAAATTTGAAGTTACAATTTTGGAAAATAAATTAAAACAATTAAAATAGTGATTTTTGTTATCATATTGTTATTATTATTATAATTTTGCCATAGTACATGATGTGCTTGAAATAGATCGATCGAAGTGGTCACTTATTCAAACTCATCTTTATTATTTCCACCAATGATGTAAGTATGTCTTTATTTTATGTATATTTAGTACATTTTTTTATTACATTATATATTATATAAATTCAACATGAGAAAGAGCTTTTGACATTCATAAGACATGAAAGAATAAAGATCATGACTTGAAACACGAATATAAAGGAATGAAGATCATGACCCGTAACATGAAGCACATCTGAAGAATAATTCTTAGAAAAATTAAATTATGTTTATATGTTTTTTGGGCTTTGACTTTATTTTAGAAATTAGTTTATATTTTTATGTTTTTAGACTCAGAATTTTCTTAGGATTTACAAGTGTTCTTAAACTCATGTGCCTATATATAAAGGTACCGAAAACTTATGTAAATAATTTTAGTCATATATTAAATTTTATTTCATTAAAGAGGATTCAAAGATTGACATTTTTGAAGTGAATCTTCCTTAACTTATAAATCTTATTAAATGTAAGTCTCTATTATAAGTTCTTATTAAAGAGTGACATTTTTGTGACAAATCTTTATTTATTTATCAATCTGCTAGATTGTGACATATATGATCTTAGTTTTATTTTGCGTTATTCTTTGATTTATTTAATCTATTTTACATAAGAAGAATTTAAATTCAGAACCGATAGTACACTTTTTTGGATAGGATCGTATCATCTTGTATCCAGAACGAGGTCCTAGTTAGAATTTCCTTTTTTATCTTTTTTATGTCATATGAAATAAATAAATAAATAACCTAATTTTTTTAATGTGTTTGTTTTGAAATTATGTTTTGTTTGTTGTTTTTAGAATTTTGTAAGGAGTAAAATCGTAAAGCTTTATCCAATTCCATTGAGTTTTTAACTTTTTCATATTCTTCAATTACATCGTGCATTTTTATATTTGATTTGTGAAAATTATTTTTGTATTTTTTTTAATCGTAGTCTCAATTAACTTTTACTTTGATTTTTCATGAGTTTTAATATTTGAAGAACAATTTGTTTAGATTTCTTTTATTTGTATGTTGAAGTAAGAAATTGAAAAAATAATAATAGTCGATCCCAGTCAAAGAAATAAATATAAGAAAGAAGAGAAACAAATATATATTGAATGAAAAGAAAAAGTAAGGATCTAAGAAAAAAAAAACTTTTTAGAGTTCAACACAATTATTATGATGCATTGTTATTATGATTGTTAATCTATTAAATTATATTTAGTCTTTTTTACTGAGAGTCTCCGTGTTATTTAAATTAATTTCTTTTTGGTAGTTCTATTTATTTATAACTTTATTGATTTTGTGTATTTTAAAATTATTTGAAGTTTTGTCTAAAGTTTTTTTTTAGTTTTTGACCCATTGAGTCAAGAGTTAGATCTCATAGCATTTTTTACATTGATTTGTCACTCTTTTGCTTAAGCTATTGAAGTTCTCTCTCAAGCGCTAAAGGAAATTTGAGTGGAAAAAAGCAAAAGAGTACTTGAAAAAAAAAAGAGCCTACAAGTGTAATACATTAGTGGATTTTTGAGTGAAATACTTAGGAAAGGGTGAGGTTTTAAATATACTTTGTTTTGTTTTCCTAACCTTTCTTGTAGGATCTAGTAATATTGGACAATACAACATGTTTGAGCAGAGACATCTTTTGAGAAGTGGCTTAACATATGGTTTAACCTATCATACTCCTCACCAAGATCATTTGATTAGAGGAATTGAAAGTACCAAAAGATTTGCCTGAAGTAAATGAAATTGTGTCACACATAGTACACCTAAATGGAAAAATATGTGAGCTTAGAAGAAGGCTCAAGCATGACATAAAATTTTTGCAACCAGATAGGACAAGTGTTATAACAGTCATTAAATATAAATGTTATGTCATAAAACTCATCAATGTCCTATTGGAATGCAACTTCAATACTACTTTCTATAATTAAAGAGGAGAGAGAAAAGACTTTGCAAAAGTTAAATGTGTTGAAATAGAAGACAAGAACGAAAACTAAAGAAAGCACAAGAAAAGAAAACAAAAGAAATGAGAGAGAGGAGAAAGAAAATAGAAAACAAAGAGAAAAGAGGAAGAAAAGAGAGAAAAGGAAGTAAAAGAAATAGAGGAGAACAAAAAGAGAGAAAAGGGAAAAGAAAAGAGCTTCTTGATTTGTCATCAAAAGAAAATATTAATTCATCTCCTTTTGTTTTGGTGTTTAAGGAAGAATTGTTCATGAAGAAACAATGGCACTAACAACAGAGAGAAGAAAGAATGATATTACTTCAGGAAAGATTTATTCATCAAAGAGGAATGACAACAACCATGAAAGAAGAAATAAAAAACAGAGAAAGAAGACAAGCTTAAAATTCAATGAATATGTGTTTGTTCTGTCTTTCCCTTTTCTGTGTCTTGTATCAAATAATACATTGTTTCATCCTTATTTTCTGTTTCCCGCTTCTTGTTTCTCTTTATTCTCTCGGTTCAGTTTCTTCTTGATGATAGATACCGATAAGCTGTTAACGTGACAACAAAAATATGCAGCAACTAAAGAGCCTAAAAATTTCACAAGTTACACCTATATAAATTAAGGGATTAGAATCAATGAAACCAAAACATCTGACAAAGAAGTCACTATCTATCACAGCTAAACAATTGCATAGAGTTCATAACATAATAATAATGACAAAAAAAAATTAGTCGTTAGACTTGAATGTAATTTATAGATGAAGACAGATAACTTAAAGTTTGCTGTTTCTACTGGGGGAGGGAGCAAGCAGCAGGCCATTAGGCCGTAACCCGATCCATCCTGAGCACCAACTATATCCCCATGTCCATGGCATCACAAACTGAGCTACTTACTACAATAGCAATGCTAGATCACAAGAGAGATCACTATTCTTTCTTTAAACCCTGTTTTATTTTATACTTTATCCATATAAACATTTGATAAAGACCAAGGCCACTGCAACCCTCCACTACTTTGGAAAATAGAGAACTGGTGAAATTTGTCACAGTATCCAATTAGAGAACAGATGGAATACTCATAAAATCTGTACAACGACAATTCTATGTGCAGTCAAAACCACTTCTATCCAGATTGCAGGTGTATTTGTTCACCAAGTACCAAAACTGCACCCAATGTGTTCTTGAGTGATGAGTTCGAGACGTTCTTTCATGACAGCCATAGATAAATAAGCCGGGAAACACAGCCGGAAAAAGCATGTATGAGATGAAGGCAGGCGATCACCAGGTTCAAGGGATCTGTATATGTAGAGTCGTGAAGCCAAACCACGGAAACCTTCAACTGGTAAATATTTTACAGATGTCCAAAAGAATAGAAGAACCTTCCTTTGATCAGCTGTCATACTCCCAACAATCTGTTCAAAAGTGTTTTTCAACAGAATAAAAAGAAAGAAAAAACTAAGCATCTCTCGACAAATCTTAAAATACTGAGTTATTTATAAAGCTTTCCAGAACTAATTAATAACCACCCATATTTACTTAAAAAGAGATCATTGACAAATTAAATAGAGACGGGGGAAGTTAATATTCAGACTAAACAAAAGATGAAATTATATGCTAGCACTAAGGAAAATTCAAAAATATATATTTGGTATGCTACCACTAGTCATAAAGAGGTGCATATTCAAAATGTATAAAGCTACATGCTATCAGAAAAAGGGCCAAAACTGACAACTATAACAATTTTGACAGGGTTTAAAAGAGGGAACACACGGCTACAGCAATGAACAGTCTGCTAGCAAATAAGGCATAATAATTATGATTTGAGGCTTCAGCAACAAAAATTAGAGAAAAGGTTTCGATAATAATCTGAGGCGTATCAAAGGTTGAGCTTATCAGGACTTAGGAAAGGAAAAATTTACAGTAACAAAGTTGAGGACTATAGCAGACTAGCATGATTGTTGATCAGAGTAGTTAAAAGTGGATTCCAACAGTAGTCAATAGAAAACAATTCCCTTAGGGAAATGGACACTTCAAAGTAACCACCATAGTGATGCTTTCCAAGAAGCACCACGGCAATAAAACACATTTTGTTCAGTTGATAAAATGGAAGCAGAGACAGCCTTAAAGAACATCATATTGCATGTACTTGTCACCCACTAGAGGAGGCCTTAAAAAGGAGATGGAACTTAGAGACAAATTTCGTGAGATTTAATAATAGCAGCATGCACATACCTCCCAAAACCAAGAGATCTGAATATCTGTCTCACTGTAACCATTATACTCGGTGTGTGCTTTCCAATCCTCAACAGAAATGGTGTCTTCACTCCCATGCAGCATCCAATCAAGATCTTCAAGGTCTAAACTTTGGAAGAAGTACTGCTGGAGCTTGGAGTTTGAAAGAATATCAGCAAAACCTTTCGCAAAATGTGATACCTGCTCAGATATGGATGTTACAAAGCGATCCTGTATAAGAAGTTCAACATACTTATCCCTGTTCTTACTATTAACTACAACGTTTTTTCCCCCAGAGCAGAGCTCAACCACTTTCCTCTGTCCCAACTCCTCCACCTCTCTAACAAATGTCAGTCCTAATGCATCTGAATCAATGAAATCAGCATCCATATCCAATATTTGCTTGCAGCCATTATACAGACAAGGGTCCGCGCTCCTTATATCCTCTAAACCAATATAGCTTCCCGCCAATTGCAAGAAAAACACACGATCAAAAACAATACCCACTTGCACCCTATGCATCAAAGCTAATGCAATAACTCGACCAGCAAAGCTGAAGTACTCAAGGTGCAGAGGATGTACCTTAGATGCTGCAAAACAAGTAAACAAAAAATATAAGCTAAACTCATTATCCATAAATGCTATAATGATTGCAATGAATAGAAGATATAAAGCAACATATGGTTATATCTTAGTCCCTATCTTAGGTGCGAACTAATATATAGAACAAAAATATTTAGATGTGATAAACAAATATGTGAGTTTTGAGTAATAGACAAGAAGCTGTTGCGTCATATTTCAAATGATGACAGAAGGATGCATAGGATTCTGCAAACAACAAAGTTTATCCTTCAATGAGAGGTCAACTACATGGATCATCCAATGTATTCTATTTTTATTAAAGATATTTGACAACTTCCAATATCCTTCTTGGTCACCTTCTCCTCCTATCACAGAACTAAAAATCATAATATCTCTATTCTTCTCGGTGATGCCTCCAGTGGCTTTCACTGTACATTTACAAACCACAACAAATTTTGTATCATTTTTCCTTAATTGGGGCTACACCAAACATTACTTGTATAATCACTTCGTATTTTGTCTTCTTTTTTTCTGTACAGTCACACATCCATCTTAACATTCTCATTTCTATCACTCCCACCCTTTTCTCATGCAGTTCCTTTAAAGTTCAACATTCATTACCGCCAAGTACAGCCAGTCTATAACAGTATAATAAAATTTGCCTTGGAATTTAACTGATGATCTCGTTCCCCATTTCAGCAGTCCTAAGCTCAGAAATATTAAGTATGGCATTTTCTCTCATTTTTACTTCCAAGTTCTATTCCTTGTTACTCGTTAAAATAGTAATGCATATATTCCACCCTGCTCCTACTTGAATGAGAACACTTTGTTTACAATGTCTGATTGCAAAGTTGTTCACGGTTGACTAGTCCCCTCTATTCCTCAATCAAAACTATATCGCTATTAGAGAGACTTTAGTAAGTTCCTGGTAAGAACTTCCATAGCTCGATTAAACAAGTAAAGATTACAGGTTTGACATAACCCTATCCTTAAAGGAAAACCTCTCACCTATTGGAGTTCTCGCATCAGTAATTACCTCATCATACATGTCTTGTATAGCCAAAATATACGTCACACAAACACCTGTCCTTCCACAACACACTACTTTTGGTACTCTCAGGTCAGTAAAAGCCACAGGTAAGTTTCTTTACCATCCCATCAATCTTGTCAAAGATAAATGACTTCCATATAGACCTTCCTCACACAAAACTAAATAGATTCACAACAATCATCTCAATTTTTAATTCATGCTCCCCTTTTCTCACAATTTCATGATGTGGTTCATATGTTTTATTTATACCTATAACCCATGGCGTATTATATAAATTCTGAAAAATGATATGGCCCTAAAACACCCCCAAATGGTTGAATAGTTTAAAATGAACATTAACAAATTTCATTTTCATATGTAAAGTAGTTTTTCAGCAACAACCTTCCTAGAGAAGCAGTAAGGTTTGATGCTTTATGAAATCCAGAGATCACAATTGAAATCCAGGAAACACTCAACCCCCCTTGTAGGGGTAAAGGCTACAGGCTTACATTTACCCTCACTGGAACCCCTCAAATTAAATTTAAAGAGTTTTTATATCATGGAAGTATTCTATTAGAGCTTCCTGGAAAGTACGATGATAGACATCACTTTTTCATCATATGATGCAAGGACTACCTCTTGTTTGTGGTCTGACACTGACAGGAGTTAGACATTGCTCACTAGGTTTGTTTGATTTAGCTTATTCCAAATAAATAATTGATACTTCTATTTGCTTCTTGAAAGAACTTTCGAAAAATAAGTGATTATTTCCAAAAATTTTAAAGGTCATCCTTTCAATGGGTCAGACACATGATTAGTCGATTCAAAACTAAAATTATAATATATATATATATATATATATATATATATATATATATATATTCATTTTTTAAACATTCAATAAAGTAATCTTAAAATCAAGACATCAGACAAAATGCCTCTGTACATACCCACACCTTAAAAGCTTAGAAGGAAAAGAAAGAATGAAATGAGCATTATAGTTTGTATTATTTTGTTAACAAAAACAGGATATAGAAGGATAACAAATGCCACCAAGAGCTACGCTACTCTTGCTACTCTCTAGAGCAACACAAGCTGTTCCTCTTCTCTATCAACCAAAAACTCGTCCTCCTCAACTCTCTTCAAAATCAAATACAAATAGAATCCCTCTATTCCCCTCCCCAATTTCTCTCTCCTCCAACTACCTGCCAGCTCAGCCCTTGGGTTCTTCTTTCTCATGTATATTTTTTTTCCACCGTGTCTTGGTACCTTTGTAGGCTAGTTGTTGAGGAAGTCCACTCATTCTGTAGGCCTCATCAATACCGTCCTCTTGAAGAATTGTCTTGTCCTCAAAACTCAGTCCTGGAAATTGACTCCTAATTGAAACTTCATCTTCCCATGTAGTCTCCTATGATGTCTTCCCTTTCCAATGGATGGATCATTGATTCATTCGTTCTCCCTTCATCATAACACTGTGGAAAGCTAGGACAGACATAGGTTTAATTATTTCAGCAACATCATCCTCTGAACCAATGGGTAACTTTTCCATTGTCTTATAATTCCCCACCATTTTTTTTGAGAATGGACACATGAAATACAGGACGTATCCTTGAAGACGAAGGCAACTTTAATAGGCTAAGTGCCTTGCTCCCCTATCTCTATGCCCATATCTATTATTTTCACCAAGTTCTTTTGTTGTGTTTGGTCCAGGCCCATTAATCCCTCTACTAGTCCCTTGGTTTTTGGGAATGATACACCCTGAAATATTTGAACTAGTTTTGTAACCCGAATAGCCTCCCAATTGTGTTTCTTCTTTCCCATGCTATCCTCTATTCTTATTCGAAAACTTCATATCAATGGCTCTTGCTACGCTCATCATTCTTCTTCTTGTAAGTGGACTTACAACATGCAAACTCCTTATTTGGGCCCTAATTTCTTCATGCAAACCATGAATAAAGTAAGCAAAGTATTGTTCGTCATGAAATTTGGGAACCTAATCCACTAAACATTCAAATCTTTGTCGTAGTGACGACAACTACTCGAATACACTTCCCTCACCCAAACCTCCATATCTTTCAATCAATTTTTTCTTCAAATCCTCCCAAGTTAATTCATCATAATCATTTAACAGTGTGTTGAAGAAATGAATCATTGCCCCCCTCCATACATAATTGAGCAAGATTCACCCTCATTGTCGAACTAGTTTCTTGAACCCTAAAATAGATTTTAGCTTTAGTGATCCAACCGGTAGGATCTCTTACATCGAACATAGGTAGTTCAATCTTTTTCACTGATTGTTTGAATTCATCTAGAACCTTTGCTTTTAAGGACTTCAAGCCACTTCCACCACTAGATGACTCCTTATTCTTAGACCCAACAAAGCTCTCTCCCTCCATGTGAAGGATTTTTTCCGAGCTATGAGTCATCAATTCAACTAACTTCAATTGGTTTATCACAGCCTCCTTACGAATCGTCTCTATTGCTGATTGGTTTTGGATTGCTTAGAGTCGTATCTCCTCCATGACAACTCTCATTTGTTCCAATTCTCCCTCAACAATCTCAACCCTAGCATCCATGTCAATTGTATTTTATGGTTCCCCTGATTACACCTCACGTCCCTTTTTCTTTGGTGGTATTCACCGTGAAAAAGGATCCGACAAGTCGAACCAAATGTTATAGACCCACACCTTAAAAGTTTAGAAGAAAAAGAAAGGAATAAAATAAATATTGTAGTTCATATTATTCTACTAACAAAAATAGGATATAGATGGATGACAAATCCCACCAAAGCTACGCTGCTCTCTAGAGCAAGCAACACAAGCAGTTCCTCTCTTCTATCAACCAAAAACTTGTCCTCAAATCTCTGCAAAACCGAAATAGAATCTCTCTATTCACCTCCATGATTTCTCTCTCCTATGACTGCCTACCACCTCAGCCCTTGGGTTCTTCTTTCTCACGTATATTTTTTTCCCACCATGTCTTGGTACCTTCGTGGGCTAGTGGTTGGGGAAGCCTGCTCATTCTTTGGGCCTCATCAGCCTCTCTGTACTATTATTTGAGGTTCATTAACCATATAAAAAATGTAACTTGGCAAATTGTTTGGAGAAGTTGAATATACTTTTTGTGAAAGATATAATTCAACTTCTTGTTTCGTGGTTTTCCTTGTAAGAGATAAACTACTTGCATTGTAAAATATGTCTCCTAATAATATTGTGATGCCCATTCTCATAGGAAGAAGAAGAATGTAACTTGGCAGATTGTTTGGAGAAGCTGAACATACCTTTTGAGAAAGATATAATTCAACTTCTTGTTTAGTGATTTTCCATATAAGAGATAAAGTACTTGCATTGTAAAATGATGTCTCCTAATAATATCGTGATGCCCATTGTCAGGTTAGATATTTATTCTCAGGTTAGATCTTTTGTTATACTACTCATTTAGTTTTCAGATTGAGTTCCTCTCGTGCGTGCGTGTGCTTTCTTAGAGTCCTCTGTTTTAAGACATTAACTATGTCATGCCCAAAGTATGGTACTAAAGCCCACATTTTTAAGTATAGTCCCCTGCACAATCAAATAAATTGAAGCATAGAGGGCCTATAAGACAATGGAGATCATCCAAGGATTTCACCAAATAGGGGCATATTTCATTAAAGAAAAACCAATGAGTTACACAAATAAAGGTCATATGCGGAGGTTAATGATTCACAAATAAAAGACATGACTTACACTATGCGGAGGTTAACGGATGGAACATTATGTAAATAAAGATCATATTAAGCCTCAACATATTTTATAATCTTAATAAAGGTCAGGTTGTAAATAATAAACATCCAAGTTACTGAAATAAAAAGAAAGAATTCAAAAAATACAGGAGAAACTTACCAGGATTAGGGAAAAATCTCCTTCGATCAGTTGGGCATGCCACAAAAAGTGCATTTTGTGGATTGAATATTGCTTGGCATACCAGAAGAAACCACTCCCTTAGTACACCTGGGCCAGTAGCTTCCTCATTTTTGAATTCCATAAATAAGCCAGCATGTAGAGATTCAGGCTCAGCACGTGCTATGTATTCAAAAGACTCGGCCAACAACTGAGACCTGTCAATAAGCATCTCGTGCAACTCCTCGTAGTCTTCTTTGACCTCTGGGAACATCATCATGGCCAAATGCCTTCTAGACTCAAAATTGGTCACAAACCTATGCTCCAGAATCCACTGATGCTCATCAGTCCTCTTTGCATATCGAACAATCAACAGACACAGCACATTTCTATGTCGCCTCAAAACACTCCAAAGCTTTTCTTCAGCACCATCATAAAGCTTAGAAATTTGATACAACTCCTTCAGGATGGAAAGATAATGAGACCACCCAGGATAAAGATTATCCCCTTCCATCATCTCCTGGCCAGCCAAGCTCTGGTCCATTTTTTGAAGGCACTGGTCGATTTTGTTCAATAACTGAATGTACAAACAGTGAAGATATTCAATCTCTTTGGCATGCAAGAGATCATTATTGCTTTTGTCTTCAGCCATAGAACCGTTGACAGCTTGTTGTTCCTTGATTCCAGTTCTCAAAGGCACTAAGAAGGCAGTAAAATCCACAACATCATTAGACAAAGGCCCCACGGCTCTGTGGGATTCCATACTCGAGTCCAAGTCCATCAACAAGCAATTAACAAGCTCAAAAACAAAGGGGAAAATGTCCTTAATCAAAACTAACCCCTTAGCATTATCAGAACCAGCGTAGGAAACCCCAGCAGTTTCCAACAAGGACCCAAAGGTACTCCGGCAATAGAGATACAAAGGGTCATTACTTCCAACTCTCCTAAGCAATTTACAGAACTCTAAGACCACACACGCACACTGCCCATGCAATGCCTTAGACAAGGTATTCCGGCAAGAACTCAAAAAGTGCCTAACAGAAGACTCGGCACAATCCTTGTTACCTGCATAAGGGGACACATAGAGCATAACAAGCACGTCAGGAGCAGAAGAAGACATGAAAATCTGAAAATACCCAGAAGCAGATTCGTTGTCAATCCTCGGAGTCATGTTCAAGTAACTGGTGATTAACCCTTTGATAGTCTTCAGGGAATCGTGAACAGTCTCACCACAGCAGAGTCGATACACGAGGGAAACCATGTCGTTGATTATTTGCCATGCCTGAGGGTGTTCAGTACTGCGCATGCGACCTACGAGTTGAAGATTGGCGTCGTTTTGAATGGAACATTCGGCCAGAGTCTGCTCCCACTGAAGCTGCTTTCCGCGATAAATTAATCTCTGTTCAAACACCGGGATTCCCTTCATGCTTTGGATACGTTCGTGAATCGATTTCACACTGTCCTCGGGAAACGCTTGCATCACAATCGTGTTTCCGGCTGACATCATCCGCACAAAGAACTGGATGTGGGATCGCGTATTCTGCAAGGCCGCGGCAGAGCCGCTGCCGGCGTCACCGGAGGAACCCAACCAGGAATTCACCGCCTCTTCTTTCCGCATCCTCACACAGACTAAGTCTGAGAAATCTCCGTCATCTTCTTCGTCTAGTTTTCGTTTTGACGAGTGACGGTGATGATCGGCGCCCCCGCTGAGGTGGTGGACGGCGGGGGTTTCAATCATAGACATTTAGGAGGCGCCGCTCCAAGTGGCTGTGTCAGACACAAGCCGAGTGAAAAGTCCAAAAAGCCATCCACGAACAAAGTCTCACCGGTGAGTTATGCGGTGAGCCGAGCCGAGCCGAGCCAGAAACAGGAGTGTGTCTGTGCGAAAGAAAATTGGGTTTTGGTTTTGATGTTTTACCGTCCTTCCTCTGTCTCTCCTTCTAATCCCTTGCTGCTTCTTTATATATGACCACTTTGTGTTGGTTTTTTCAATTGCCTCTCGAAACGGCGTCGTCTTCCGCTGTGCTGAGGCGCAAATGCTTGGACTGCTCCCTCGAATAAGCCCAAGGTGGGACCCTCTGCCTTTTGGAAGCAGCGGATGCTTATTTGGAATTTTTTTAACATTAAACTTTATATTAAAGATTTTCCATTTTATATTAATATTTAGACCGGAGAGATAATGTATCTTCTGCATACTTAGCAGAGAAGCTGTCAGACTTTTTCTTCTCTCTTATTTTATTCTGAGGTTAAAAGAATAAAATAAATCAACTTTTTCTTCTCCTTTTACTTTTTTTTTTCTTTCTATCTTCTACTGTTTCTTTTTCCTGTAGTATGCCACAAAATTAAAAATAGTATAATGTATCTTTCAGGGTACCATAATAATGTTAACATAAATAATCAATCAAAATTTTATTCTAAAAATTACTCTATCGAAATATTTTATTTTAGCCATAATATGTATTTAACATATAATTTAAGTAAATAAAGATGTGAGTGGTGGACAAGCAGGTCACTCACTAGACAAAAATGAATTTATCAAATACTATTATAAAATTATTATTATTATTACAATTATGAAATTTAAATACATATTTTTTTAATTTTATTATAAACTGTTTTTATTTATTTTATAGATAGTTTTATAATTCAAAATAATTAAATTTAAGAAAAAAAGTTAAATTAAAAAAATGGTAAAGTTGATAAAATAATTATGTTAATTCAAAAATATATATTTAAAGAGTGACTTTAAAAAATATTTGTGAAAAAAAAAAAGAGATCAAACTCTTATGTATGAATAATTATGACATTAAATATAAATAACTATTGTAACTTTACTATAAATAGTTTTTATATATTTTTATAGATAGTTTTATAATTAACTATAAATAGTTTTTATATATTTTTATAGATAGTTTTATAATTAAAAAAGTGGTTAAATTTAAAAACGATCAAGTTAAAAAAATATAAATTTTAAAGAAAACTGAAAAAATGATAAAATAATTATTTTAATTTAAATGAGAAATTTGTAAAAAAAATATGGCTAAAAAAAAATAGAAATTCCTTTTATATATAAAATAGATAAATTTGATATCAAATATTAAAACTTTTATTTTACTATATTTTAAATTATTAACAATAAATTTATTGCATCATTAATTTAAATATTAAATTAACATTTAATGTTGAACGTAAGTTATTAATTTAGAACATCAACTCATGTTTATTATTCATAAAGTTTTTTGGATTTTATGTAAAGGGTACTGTTAACACACATTGAATTTAAGAAAAAAAAATTATAATTAAGTATAATATTAAATAAATTTTGACATAATAATAATTAATGTAATTTTATTTTATGAATCTTACTAATTAATGTCTTAAAAATATTTGTTTAAATTAAATTTTATAAAAATTCATAGCTCACCCTAATATTAAAATAATTATGATATTAAAAATTATTAATATAATTTTATTTTATTTAGAGAACAAAATTATACGTAAATATTATACAATTCTAATCAAATAATTTATTTATTTCACAACAACAAAAATTTTAAAAATATTCAAATAATAAAATTATGATATTTTAATATTATTAAAAATTAAAATATAATTAAACATAAACAAAATTAAAATTAACAGAAAATAAAATAATGTTAATTTTTTATAAACAACACCAAAAAAAATTAACAATAATATTATCTATATTAAAAAAATAAGCAATATATTATTTTCGGTTAATTATTTTTCTTTCACATATTATAATTTTTAGTAATATTCGGAAACAATTATTTTATTGTTTAATTGTTTTTTAACTAATTTTTCACATAAAAAAATAACCAGACGTGGTAAAAATTAAAATATAAAAAAAATAACAAAAAATAGAAAACAAATAATATTAAACGTCTGAAATATTTTCAAAATAAAAATAAAATAAAATATGAATTAGATATTTCACATCTCAAATTTTTATAGAGAGACTGTTCAAGTGTGAAGAAAAATTTTTTTGCTCAGAAAGACTTTACTAATTTTAAAATATTTATTTTGTGTCAGATATATATGGCTTAAAAGTTTCAAAAGATATTTTTATTATTAAAAATATGTTATATAAATTTATATTATTTTAATGAATGAAGTTAATTATTTCAAATTTTAATGTAAAAATAATTAAATAAAATGTCATTAATTATATCTTAACCATGTTTAGTGGTTAGTGGTTAGCAATTTTAAATTTTTTATTTTGTATCTCATGTAAAAGAAATAATTAACACCATTGGACAAGAAGAACTTCATCCACACATTTTTTAAGTATGAGGATCGGAAAAGGTTAAAATTTTATATAAGGAACGAAAACCAAAATCATGTTATAGTTTAGGAACAAACAACATAGTTAACATTTATATTTATCTTTATACTTAAATACTATTTTAGTTAGTAAGTTTATTCAATTTTCTTCTTTTTTTTTTCTATTTGTTCAATCTAATATCAATTTTCATTATTTTTTATCAATTTCACCTTTTTTTTTTAATGTCACATTAACGATACAGTGAACACGTGACCTACTTTGTCTTCCTCTCTAGTTCTACCATCGCCAACCACCACCATCTTCATCTTCGTGTTTATCGTCCTGAACACTCGTCCTATTGAAAACAAAGCCTAAAATTACAATTCCCTTCTCACCTTCATATTTTTTGGTTTTTTCTCAACATCCAAACAACCAAAAATCCATTTTCACCTCCATAGTTCCCTGCTTTTCTCAACATTCAAACAACCAATTATTCGTCTCCATTAAAGGTGTCAATTTAGAGACGGCCCGACTCAACCCAACAGTTGAGACAGGTCGTCCTGGACCGAGGGTTGAGGATCGAGACGAACCAGCTTGGTTCTACGGTCGAGACCGGTCAACTTGGGTCAATGATTGAGACTGTTCAGCGGCCAAGACGGTCCGATCCGACGATCGATATTTATTGGATCGAACCGATTGATAAAATGGATGATACAAAACCAATTATCGAGACATACCAATCTAAATCGAAAATTCAATAATATAGTTCAAAAAATAATTTATTTCTCCTGTTTATAAACGAAATTCATAGTTTTTGTGAATTTTTTGGTCTTATAAACTTTTTCTACCCAAACTCACGTGAACCAAGAAGGACCAAACTCTATGAGGTGAGTCAAATTAAGAACTCTAACCTCCATATTCTTCTCCACTTCCAAAACCAAAATTTCAATCATCCTCAGTAACATTCAAAGTCCATGCTCATCATAGTTGCATTGCACAATTCTCAACACTGATATTCTACAATTCAAGATATACTACAGAAGAGCACCTCCAGAACCCACAATCATATTCACATATTGAACCAAAAAGCATCGTTATCGTATTATTCTTCATCCTTTCGATTTTGTTTTCTTTGGTATGAATGGCAATGGGGAAAACATCATCAATAATACCTTCGACCTTCGATTGTGAGCAGGAAAGAAAATCTGCAACGGATAAGAGCGAAAAAAAATAAAAAAATGAGAACAATAAATGACCTGACCGTTGTTTACTTTGTGTTACTGATTTAAACACATTACAATAAATGATGATATTGACACAAATTATAAATTAATTGAAAAAAAATAGACTAAATTCAACAAATTCAATAAAAATAAGAACTAAAATAATATTTAAATTTTATCTTTAAATTTTTTATAATTTATAATTTATTTATTTATTTTAGATAAAAATGTTTGATTTTAAATTTTGAACGTTCGCATAAATTTTTAATTTATTATGTAATGTAAAAAACTTATATTACTTGTTTTATATGACTATCGGTTCTAATTCGTTTAAATAATAATTGTTTTGGTACAACTTTTTTCATTTTTCTCTCGTTGATTCAACTTTTTCTATTATATCCACCAAGTTTTCTTATTGTATTTTTAGGAAATTTTTCTTTTCATTACAACCTTTTACCCATTTTTTTTCATTGGTTTAAATTTCAATTTCATTGAATCATATAATTATTTATATTTTTAATATTTTATTTGTTTAATTTTTTATCATATAAAAATATATGACTCTTAACATCTAATAACAAATGAAATTATTTATGATTTTATACAACTTATCTTGAAACAAATAATATTTTTTAATATAATAAATGTTATTTCTTGTTGTGTATTATTTACTTTGATTTTGTGAAGTATATCTTTTTTTTCTTAACATTTTCTCACAGGTATAATCTAATCAGCACAAAGCATCTAACATATATTTAAAAGATGAAAACATATGTAAGTACGAAATAAACTAATGTTTTAGTGTTCATTTATTCAATGTTAATTCACTTTTTTAATTATTTACATTGGTAGTGTTATTTATCATTATTAGTTAAAGTTATTAATGCTTTGTTCTATGCATGTTTTTTAATATAATCATTTGTATAAGTAATGTCATTAATTTAAATTTAATATTTTGCAATGAGAATTTTATATAAACATAAATTTCAAAATGGAAAAGTATTTTATAATTATTGCTTTAGCCATTGATAATTATTCTGAATTGATAACAATAAATTTATTACATCATTAATTTCGATATTAAATTAACATTTACAGTATTAACTTCAGTGAACATGCGTATCATTAATGTTTCGTATGTATCAGGGTGATCAGAAAGTAAATACAATGGTATGGAATTGCAAGTTTTGGCACCAACCTTTCAGTCGTGAAGGGAGGCAACTCCACGTGGCATTCCTTAAAACCGGCCTTCTGAATTACTCCGTCACTGTCGCAAACCGTCTTCTTCAACTATATACTCGTTGTGGTTTTCTCCGTGATGCGTCCCACTTGTTTGACGAAATGTCCAACACAAACCCTTTCTCCTGGAACACCCTCATCCAAGCCCACCTTAACTCAGTCCACACCCAAAGTGCCCTCCACTTGTTCTTGTTCAATGCCATGCCGTGCCACACAAGACCCACTTCTCATGGAACATGGTCGTTTCCTCATTCGCCAAGTCCGGACACCTCCAACTAGCGCACTCTCTTTTCAATGTCATGCCCTCAAAGAACCACCTTGTCTGGAATTCCATAATTCATAGTTATTCCCGACATGGGCATCCTGGGAAAGCGCTTTTGCTCTTCAAGAGCATGAACTCTGACCCTGCACAAATAATGTACCGTGATGCTTTTGTGTTGGCCACTGTTCTCGGGGCTTGTGCTGAATTGCTGGCTCTCAACTGTGGGAAACAAGTCCATGCACGTGTTTTCTCGTCGATGGTCTTGGGTTGGAGCTTGACAGGGTTTTGTGCAGCTCGCTGATTAACTTGTATGGCAAGTGTGGTGATTTGGATGGTGCTGCTCGCGTTATGAGTTCAGCTAGGGAAGATGATGAATTCTTCTTGTCAGCTTTGATATTTGGTTATGCAAATGCTGGAAGAATGAGGGAGGCGCGAAGGTTTTTTGACAGTAAGGTTGATCCGTGTGTTGTGCTGTGGAATTCGATTATTTCGGGTTACGTGTCCAACGGTGAGGAGACGGAAGCAGTGAATATTTTCTCGGCAATGCTTAGAAAGGGTGTGAGGGGAGACGTGTCTGCTGTTGCTAATGTTTTGAGTGCAGGCAGTGGTTGACTCGTTGTAGAACTTGTTAGGCAAATGCATGCCTACGGTTGTAAAACTGGGGCGACTCTTGATGTAGTGGTTGCTAGTGCTCTGCTTGATGCGTACTCCAAATGTCAAAGCCCTTGTGAGCTTGCAAGTTGTTTAGTGAGCTCAAAGCTTATGATACCATTTCACTTAATACTATGATCACTGTGTATTCCAATTGTGGAAGGATAGAAGATGCCAAATGGATTTTTAATACGATGCCTACTAAAACCTTAATTTCATGGAATTCAATCCTAGTTGGCTTAACCCAGAATGCGTGTCCAAGAGAAGCATTGGATTTTTTTTGTCAGATGAATAAACTAGACTTAAAAACGGACAAGTTTACTTTTGCTAGTGTTATCAGTGCTTGTGGCAGCAAAATCATCCCTTGAACATGGTGAGCAGGTCTTCGGTAAAGCTATTAACATTGGACTCGACTCCGACGAGATTATTTGTACCTCGTTGATTTTTATTGTAAAAGTGGTTTTGTTAAGATAGGGCGTAAAGTTTTTGATGGAATGGTAAAAACAGATGAAGTCTCGTGGAACACAATGTTGATGGGGGTATGCCGCAAATGGATATGGAAATGAAGCATTGACAATGACACTCTTTAGCGAAATGAGGTAGTGTGGTGCAGACCTTCTGCCATTACTTTTACCGGAGTTCTTTCAGCCTGTGATCATTGTGGTCTGGTTGAAGAAGGGAGATATCTGTTCCACACTATGAAACATAACTATTATATAGATCCAGGGATTGAACATTACTCTTGCATGGTTGATCCTTTTGCTCTAGCAGGATGCTTCGAGGAAGCAATGGATCTTATGGAAGAGATGCCTTTTCAGGCTGAAAGATTAAGAATAAGTCTCTCGACGCGATCTCAGAAGGATCCACACTCTTTTTTACTAAGAACAAGTTTTAAGAGTATAACTTCTTGTGACTTCTATTCATTTTGAAATAAATTTCCCAAAAGTTATTTTTTTCATTTGAGAATTTTTATTCAAAAATTAAGATCGTAGATTATTCAAAGTGTTTTTTTTTTATTACTACAATGTAACTGTATGAAAAAGAAATTAAAAAAAAAAAAAAAATGTGTTGACAAATTTTATTTTTTATTGTTAATATTTTTTTTTTAAAAATTAAAATTTTAAATTTTTTAAAATTTTTTTTTTTTATTAATAAAATTTAAATTTATAAAAAAAAAATTAAAAAAAAAAAAAAAGTGTGGTGACAAATCTAGTTCAAAATAATGATTGAAAATAAGTATACGTGAATTTGAGGAGTGCTAACGGTTCACAGTTTCCCTAATGTATTGTTTTCCTTTTTTTGCTAGTGAACTAGAACTATTGTAAATGCAATTGAGTAGGTAAGATATGAAAGCAATGCAACTTAAAGTTCTACGCAAAAATTAGCATTTACCTATAATATTAATATTTTACTTTTCTTTTTTATGTTTCTGATATCTTCTTTACAATTTTTTTATTTAAACCTACTTTTGTCACCATAGTTTAAAAGATTACAATTTTAGTTCCCATAAAATTATAATAATTTTAAATTTATACAATAAACAATTTTATTCGAATATATTATATCATAACTACAAGAAAATGTTCAAGCTTAGATTGACGTTGAGTTGGTATCAGTATCACTCCATCGTCGGTGGGGTTCGACGTCTGTCACCATTAAAGATAGAGATAAAAACTTGACGAAGCTGTGATTTAGCGTGTGTTTGTTTTTAGAGTGTTATCGCTAACTCTCAGATGTGCCCGTGAACGCGACATTAGCGTTTGCATGTACCCATTTTTTAAGCACTCGCAAGGTCCTCACTTTTCTCTTTCTTATTGTTGTCTTCTCCTAAACCACAGTTTATCTCAGAAATCCCTTAACTTTGTCAAAAGCGTGCATGCCAACTTCATCAAACTGGGTCTTAACACTTACACCTATTTGGGTAATCGCTGTCTCAACCTTTACTCAGAGCTCGGCCACGTCAATGATGCACTGAAGGTGTTTGACGATATTTCTCACAAGAACTCCACGTCCTGGAACATTTGCTTAAAAGCGTTGCTGAAAAGTGGCCAGCTTGGCAAGGCCTGCCACGTGTTTGATGCAATGCCTGCTAGAGATGTTGTTAGTTGGAACTCCATGATTTCGGGTTATGCTTCTTGTGGGTTTTTAAGTCATGCGTGGGAGCTTTTCGTTGAAATGCAAGGCACCGGTATGAGACCAAGTGGATTTACTTTCTCCATTGTGATGTCACTCGCGTCAAGTCCCTCTCATGCTAAGCAGATTCATTGTAGGATGATCAGAAGTGGGATGGATTTGGATAATGTAGTTCTTGGGAATTCGTTAATAACAATGTATGGAAAGATTGGTCTTGTTGAATATGCTTTTGGTGTGATTATGACTATGAAACAGTTTGATGTTATATCTTGGAACTCTTTGATCTGGGCCTGTCAAAGAGCTGGGAACCATGAGCAGGCTTTGGAGCTGTTCTATCAGATGAGAAATGCTGATTTTTTACCCGATCAGTTTACATGTTCTATGTTAATGAGTGCCTATTCTAACTTGCGAGACTTGGACAAGGGTAAGCAGGTTTTGGCCTTTTGTTTCAAGATGGGATTTGTTTATAATAGCATTGTATCCAGTGCTGCTATTGACCTCTTTTCCAAATGCAACAGATTGGAGGATTCTGTTCAGCTCTTTAAGGAACAAGATCAATGGGATTCAGCTCTATGCAATTCCATGATTTCAGGCTATGCTAGACATGATTTAGGGGCAGATGCTTTGCGACTTTTTGTGCTGACCTTGAGGAAGAATATCAGGCCAACAAAATACATGGTTAGCTCTCTTCTGAGTTCTGTTTCGGTTTTGTTACCAGTTGAAGTGGGTAATCTAATCCATTCTTTGGTTCCTAAACTGGGTTTCGAGTCAGATGCAGTTATTGCCAATTCACTTGTTGACATGTATGCCAAATTTGGGTTTATTGACGATGCCTTGAATATCTTCAATGAAATGAAAATAAAAGATTTGGTATCATGGAACACCATGCTGATGGGACTAACTTACAATGGGCGAGTATCTTCTACCGTGGACCTCTTCAGGGAATTATTGACTAGAGAAGACATGGTTCCAGATCGAATAACACTAACTGCAGTTCTACTAGCATGCAACTATGGGTTATTGGTTGATGAAGGAATTGAAATATTTTCATTAATGGAGATTAAATTTGGAGTAAAACCAGGAGAAGAACATTATGAATGTGTTGTGGCGATGTTGAGTAAAGTTGGCAAGCTCAAAGAAGCCATTGATATCATAGAAACAATGCCATACATAAGTACCTCTGGCATTTGGAGGTCAATTCTTTCTGCATGTGCAGTTTATGGAGACTTGCAAATTATGGAAGGAGTTGCAAAGAAAATAATCGATGGTGAAACACAAACATCCTTACCTTATTTGGTGTTGGCTCAAACATATCAAATGAGAGGTAGATGGGAGACAATGGTTCGAATGAGGAAGGCTGTGGAAACTATAGGTACTAAAGAGGTCATCGGACACAGTTCGATTGGAATTAAAAATAACTTATACACTTTTTCGTCGAATCAGTTACAACATTATGGTGGCAAAGATCTTTATCTGCTGTTGAATTTACTGGTCTGGGAGATGGAGACTGAAGGTTGTGTCTAAAAATTGTATAGGCCAAGAAATGTAAGAAAACTTGTAGCAGTTGGCAAGGAATATGAATGTTGACTGAAATTGATAGTGACAGAGGAGGGGAAAGTAGGAAGAAAATATGATTTAGCGGTTACAAAGTACAAATTAAATAAGTTATTTCTATTAGTTTTATAAAAAATTATTTACACTATACTCATCCCTTTTTTGTTAACAGGTGTTGGAAAAACATATCATCAATTAAAAACATTATCGTCTTTATCTCTAAGAATTATCCTATTAATAGATAAATAAGATAAAAACAAGAAACACACTAATATAACAATTTCAAATACAAAGAAAAACCACGATCAAAGAATAATCACTTTGTGCAAATTTGTACAATATACAGAGAATACTCTCTACTCTTTGATCTCAAGTACACTCACAGGTGATATCAATTGCTCGTGGCAAAGACCAAGTGGACCGGGTCACAATTGGATTGTAACACTTGGGTTGTTACACTCTTAAGTAAGAAGAGTTATATCCTGACTAATGACTATATGGCCTAGTGGTAAGGGTTCGACTGTAAAGGTCAGAATGCATTTAGTTTGACTATAATAAAAGAATGGTAAAAACACCGTAACACACTTTCTTAATACATTATTCTCCAGTGAAAAAGATAAATTTATGTGTTTATTAATTTGTAGAATACGTTAATTTTAAAAATGAATTTTAATTAATTCATAAATTGATTTTAATGCATGAAAAAGGTATATAGTCTTGATTTCTTATCTTTTATAGAAAAAGTTTATCTAACTTTATTTATCTTGACATTTTATATATATTGTGACTAATCTTGTTTAAAATAGTCTAATATAGTTTTCCTTACTTACAAAAGAGAAGTTCAATCTCGCTATAATTTATGATTAACTTTATTCACCGTATGAGTTATCTTACGAGTATCTTACACTTGCTTTGAGATATAATTCCTTCGACAAAAACAGAATAAATGTTAAGAGTATCTTTCCACAGCCTAGTTTTGATAAATCCATCAAATAAACTCATTTAACTTGATTTCCGTTGACTTTTGGATAAACTACAAACAGTCTATCAAGTTTCTCTTGCTTACAAATAAAAACCTCAACTTAAATGTAATTTCTCCATCACCACAAACTAAATAAACGTAGATTCACATCGCCTACTTATTCTCTATTCTTATTATAAGAATAAAAGAAAATACTATTGAGACAACAAAATTATAAGATTAACGAAAGCACAAATAATGAAGACATACCACATTTCCTTACTCAAGGTTCATCATTCTATCATATAACAAAACGACCAATCATATATTCCAAAATATCAATACAACATCACTTTATTACAAGCATTGAGAAAGCACAATGACATAAAAAATATCAATCCTATTATAAGCAAACAACATAGGAAGGGAATATATGAGCATTCACATGCATAAAAGTCTTTGCACATTGAAATAATGTGTTGTTTTAGTGGCTTCTCACTCGAGAAAACTTAATCCTCGTTAAAAATAAAATAATGTGAAATCATATAAGTCTTAGAATAAAGACTAAAATTGGATAGTGCAAATTTATATAATGCATTATACATATTTATTTAAATTATATAGTTTTTGCTATAATTAATGTTTCTACAAAGTTAAACATACTATGTAAAGACTCTAACTTCAAACTCTAATTTCAGGGATACTCGTCCTCTCATAGCCGAATAGGGGTTGTACCTGCAAAAGACACTTTGACACTCAAGTCAGCATAGGGCATCAAAAGGTAATAAATGCGATTAATGAACATAGTTAATGTACCTCGTGTACTTTCCTATTTATATTGTGTTTATGAGCTTTTTACTTGGATGAGTCTGATCCATGTAGTGAATTACCTTGATTAGTCTTTAGTTAATCATGATCTTAAGTTAGTCAACTCGGTTAACATTTTCTGGATGTCGATTCTGGTTGGCCAACATGTATTCGGCCAAGCTATCATGATGTTGGATCATACCATGAAGGCCCAATACATCTAAGTAAGGGTGACCAAGATGTATTAAGACATAACATGATTGGTTGTTATATAGTTGGTCAAGCATTCTCATCCTATGGCCATATCATAAGACAAAGCTTTCTCACCCTATGGTCACACCATAAGGTTGAATACACCTAGGGACGGGTGACCTGAATTATCATAGTATTTGGAGAAGGGACCAAGTTACTCATGCTTGATCAAAGATTTATATTATCATTTATTCATAATGATCATATTTTGGTGCCAATCATTTCACATTTGGATTGCATCTTAATCAAGTATACTATTAACCCTTCTATGGACCTAATATCACTAAATAAGAATTACGCACAAAAGGAAAGTTGAATCCAAGGTAAGAAGAACCTCATGACTTGAATACTAACATCTATAACTAGGCATTTTTTATGATGCATTGTAATGGTCTACACAATTACAAGCATCTAAGAGCGCCTGAGCGCTACCCAAAAAGGTTTAGATAGTGGTTTTTTTACCACTCTAGGGTAATTTGAAACATTAATTACTAAAGTGGTGCGATTTTGAAAAAAAAAATTACGACGAATAAGTTATGGAGAGGAGAGGAGAGATGCATCGACTTCATTTAGAAGAAATCATGAGAATGAGTGAAGTTGTGACAGTCAGACACGACTTTACATAAAGTTAATTATGATTTACTTCTTTAGAAAGTGAAATCCTATCTATATATAATTATAAATATAATATAAATTTACTACTAAATTTTAAGAGATAGTTATAATAAATTTAAAGTGGTTTCGATATTAATAATAAATATAAAATATTCAATTAATTTTAATATAATAATAAAGTAGTATTGTTAATTTAAATTCATTTAATAATTTAAAATATTAATACTAACTTACAACTAATTTACTCTTATTATATCTATTTTAATAGATTTTCAAATTTATTATTTTATAAATTTCCTAAAATCCTTTTTCTTGTTAGAATAAAAAGGAAAACAGTATAAGAATTAAATTCATAAGAAGCCGGATTATAACTAGTTTTCAAAAGTGGAGAGTAAAAATGAGATTTAGAGTTCAGTCTCTAGGAAATTGAAAAACCTTAGATACAACTTAGATTAAAGTACAAAAAGAAATCCTAAAAGTAAAACATGTCATCCATAATTCTGTCTATAATGTAAGAGAGTGTCCATATCTGTCGTTTCAGTCTTAAAAACCTTTTTACTTCAGTAATTTGATGAAAACCGCATCCTTGACTTAATCCAGGCAAGAAAACCCAAGTGTTCTGATTCCCTTCTCAATCGAGCGAACAAAACTCACTTTCTTCAAACAGAGAACTATTCATGTAAAACTGTATGTGAGATATACCTATTAAAGTGGCTTGTATACGTGGGTGGCTTCAACCATTAAATACACAGATGCATACCCCACCCATAGATCAGTGAACTCAAGTTTGTAGCAGTGTACGGTTAAACTTATTACAAACTTAACTGGCCATGGCGCATCTTCTTTATCCTTGTTGGTATGAACAGGTTGTAGTTATGTACGGTTTTTCTTGATATTGAACATTCTGAACTGGAGCCTCTTCAAACCTGAGAAAAACAACATGAGCAAACTCGAGGCAGTAAAGGGAGGGAATTGAACGTCCCAAAAATTAGCATCAAAAAGAGTGGTTTTGTTACTGATCATTCCAAGTCTTTCCCATGAACCAGGGTGACTAATCTCACAAGAGACAACTCAATTCACAGGACAAACCAGTTTCAGCTGTGTATACCGTGTCCTCTTCTTTTGCTCGCGCTTACAACGTCAATTTGAACCCCTTAGACAAGAAGTCATCCCTGCGAAAAAGCTGAAGTAAGCACAACAACATCACAGAAAGACGAGGAGCGTTGAAAAATCAAAATTGGCCCACCCATCCATGTGTGAATCAGATTAAACTTTAGGCTAATTCACTATTACAAAAAGATCTCAGGAGACTCCCAAGTTTTTTTAAAAAAAAAAATAATAATAAGACACATTACAAACATAGCGTGGTTTTTTGACAGTCCAACCATGGAAAAAATTAATCCCAACAACAACTTGATAGTCATAAACATCAAATCTGATAACACTTAATAACTTTGTGAATAAATTCACCAATCATGAGGGGTGGACTTGGTTCAAGTTATAGTCAACTCACTACTAGACAGAGGTAGCCACAAAATTAAAAAAACTTGCATAGCACCTTGTTTTTGAATATGACACCAGAGGGCATAAATTTATTTTGTTGGAGACAAAAAAGCAATTAGCATTGGTACCTTTTCTTCCTATTCTTCTGGTGGCCCAGTTCGTGCATCTCGCTCTCGGCACGGAGGTTCAGTAGAGTGGGTGGGAGAAGGCTTGCAACGCAAACTGTGCCTTCAATGGAGTTTCCGATTCCGGGTATTTTAACGAAACTCACATCGCCACTTCTGAGGTTATACCAACAGAGCTTACTACGGTTCTGTTCAAGCAAAACCCTGTCTCCGTCCAAAAGCAAAGGCCTCACAGATTGCAATTTTGGCAATCCAATGTGAAGATGGTCCTGCGTTAAGGTAAACAGTTTCTCCCACGAATCTGAGGATCCGTAAACTCTCATAACCCAGAAGTCAAATCCGCTTCCCCTATTCTCCACCAGGCACAAACACCCACCCAACAGAGCCACCTCCATATCGAAATTTCCCTTCACGGTTGCAGGGAGCTCAACTTCACGGAAGCTCTCGCGCGTGAGCTCAAAGGCGACTATGAGATCCGGTTGGTCAGGTTCGAGTTTGCGAGTGACGACCCAGTGAAGGGCACCGCCGACCAAGACGCCCATGGTCCGCGCGCAGCAGAGGGCGTAGGGCATGCTAGGGAGATTTTTCCAGGCGTCGGATTTGAGTGTGTAGACTTGGACCTGGGAATCGAAGGTGCGGTTGTGGAGATCGACAAAGTAAGTAATGCTGACGAGCTTGTAGTCGTTGGAGGCGGCATCGTGGCCGAAGCCGTGGACGCGGGCTGCGAAGAGGGAGGAGTCCGGGCGGTTGAAGCGGTCAGCGGGGAGAATCCGGTGCTTGCGGATGTGAGGGTTCCAGAGGGCGATGTCGTCGGCGACGTTGGAGATACAGATGAGGCCGTTGCAGGAACCGAGAACCTTGATGCTGTTGCTGTAGCACATGAGAGGGTGAGTGATTTCGAGGGGTTTCTCGAGGGATTGAAGGTCGACGGTGTAGAGGTGGGAGCGGTGACGGAGAATGAGGGTGGTGTGGGATTTGCTGAGGTGGAATAGGATGAAGTGGGTGGTGTCGATGAGGGAGCGCCACCACTTGCAGGTGGAGCGGAGCCGCAGCACTGACTTCACCGGCAAACGGGACAGGATTTCGGTGATTACTTCCACCGGAAGATTGGCCATCACTGGGATTGCATGTAATCCGCGGAATTGATTCCTATTGCTGCCACTTGATTCCCATGAATTGGGATTGATTTTCAGTTTTTTTGTGGATGCTAGGGTTCGCTTCTGAAGAAATCTTTGAGAGACTCAGTGTTACCAACAGCAGCCCTGTAACACACGCTTTACCATAAACCGCAAATTTTTGTTTCTTTTTTAAAATAGGTATAAATACACATTTGTTATCCAAACTTTTTCGGAAAGTTCAATGTGGTACCCGAATTTTAGGAATGTTCAATTTGGTACCCAATTTTCTAAAAAGGTTCAATTTGGTCCTCTCCGTTAAGTTGGAGTTAACACCGTGTCCGTACAGGACACGTGTCAAGCCATAAAATTTTTATTTTATTTTTTTTTTAATTAATTTTTTTTTCCAAAAAATTAATTTTTTTTTTCGAAAAATTTAAAAAAACTGTCACGTGTCAGTTTATTATCGTGCCACGTGGCAGCTTACAAGCATGACACGTGGCAGTGTAATAGTTATTTTCAATTTAGTACCCCAGTTTAAATTTTTGGTTCAATTTAGTACCCAATTTTTTTAAAATGATCCAATTTCGTCCTTTCCTATTTGAGACCAAATTAGTAAATAAGCTTAATTATAATTTATATAAACATGTTAAAATAATTGTTTTGAATTTATACATCAAATCACTACACCTAAATACTTAAATTATTTTATTTTCTTCATTTTAACCTTTGTAATTTTTTATACATGAAATTTTTTACACTTGTAAAAAATAAAGGCCATGAACAGTGATTGTCATGTGTCACTTCGTTATTTTTTTGAATTTTTTATTTTATTTTTTAAAAGTTTTTTTAAAAGTTTTTTTTAAATGTACACGTGTCAACCCAGTAGCGTGCCACGTATCAAAGTCAATGTTCTATATTCAATTTAATCCTTATATTTGTTATTTTCGTTCAATTTAGTCTCAAATTTTGTTAACATTAACCAATTTGGTCCCTATCGAATATGTGATCAAATTTAATTTTTATATCAAAATTATAATGATGTGAATTTTAATGTATTATATAAAAATATTTAATAAAAAATGAGAATTTTAATATAAAAATTAAATTTGGTTTCAATTTGGAGAGAGAACAAATTGGTTAATGTTAAAAAAAATCGGGACTATATTGAACAAATATTGTAAATATAGGGACCAAATTGAATATAGAACATTGACTTTGACACTTGGCACGCTACTGGGATGACACGTGGATATTTAAAAAAATTTTAAAAACAAAATTAAAAAAAAAAAACATGAAGTGACACGTGGCACGCTACTGGGTTGACACGTGTACATTTAAAAAATTTAAAAAAATTTAAAAATCAAAAAATAAAATCAAAAATCAAAAAAACCACAAAATGACACGTGACAATCACTATTCATGGTCGTTAATGATTTAAACAATGTTAGCAAAAAAGGAACCAATTGTACAAAATTGACGAAAATTTGGACCTATTTGAACACAAAACCAAAATTATGACTTATTTTGAAAAAAACTTGACGAAAATTGGGACCTAAAAGGTATTTTAACCTAAAAGTTACTTATGTTTTGAACAATTAATTAAGTTATCGGTGAATGACATATGGAATAATTATAAAAGAATATAAATATAAATATACGACTTAAAAAATAAATAAATGCAACAACAATAAATAAGTAATTGTAATATATTTTTAAAATATTGTTTATAAAGAATTGCAACGATTATCCAAAATCCAAATTTATTTACAAAATAAGTACAATAAAATTAATTTTTATTTATATTAAATTAATAATACATTTATAAATATATAAATATATTATATTTAGAAACTAAATTATAAATATATTATATTTTTAAGAAAAAATGGAAAAATCTAAATTTAAGTCATATTTTTATATTTAGTTTTCAATTTAATTTTAGTTACATAAAATAAAAATATATAACTTATAAAACTTAATATATTTTACTAATTTTAGTTAAATAATTAATTTTTACCTATTCTAAAATAAAGAAAAATATTTAATATAAATAATAATTATTTTAAGTAAACATGATTTAATTTTTAAAATCATAAACTAAACTATATGTAATAATTACATAAATTATCATTAAAAAATTACACAATGAATATTCTTATTTTCATAAAACTCAAAGGAAATTTTGGAAGTACTACTAATTGCCATGACAGGGTCCTAATTGTCCTAATTAGATGAAGGAAGGTGTGGGCCTTAGGGTAAGTTGTTAACCATTTGTACTTGTTGTCTATTCGCGTAAGAATATTTATGTAATTCTATAAAGAGTTATTTTTCTTTTTTATTTTTTCCATAGCAGAATTAAAAAATATATATATTCAACATAATTTTAATGAAAAATAAAAGATTAAATATATTTTTAATTTCAAATCAAAATTAATATTATTTTAAAAATTTTAAATCATGTTAAGTTTGTTTAACGATAACATTTATATTTTTATATATTGTTTAATAAATATATTTTCATTTTAATATTAAGAGACGTATTTAAAATATTAAATTAATTTAAAATTTAATAAAAATTTGTGAAAATTACTAAATTTATATATTCTGATCGATAATAAATTGATTTAAAATTAAAAAGAAAAAATAATTCTAAGTTTAAGATAACATGACAAGACGATATTTAACTCACCTTTCAATAACTTTAAACCTTATTTTATTTTACTTTTTGTAGTTTAATAATTAATTAAACTTAGGCGGTGGGAATCATGTGAAGTTAGTTGGTGAAGGCATGCAAAATCTGACAAAACTCATTTCTAGAAATCATCGAAAAGCTTTTACCACTTGAAGAAATCTCGTAACTTGTCGTGGTTCCTGGGGTTACGTTACGCATCTTTCTAAGTCTTTTTTTTCTTCTTTTTCTTTTTTATATAGGATCATTTTTTTTTCAATTTTATTATTTAAGTAATTGTAATTTTAAATTAAAATAATTACATTTTTATTTATACTCATTAGTTCGAATTTAATTATTTTATTGTTTTATCATTTTATTATTTAAAAAAAAAGTTAAATAACTATTTATAATAAAAAATATACAAATTATTTATTTTTATAATTAGTTTTAATTAAAAGGTTAAAATATTTTTTTGGTCCCAATTTTTGTCAAATTTTTTCAAATAAGTTCTAATTTTGATTTTGTGTTCAAATAGGTCACAATTTTCGTCAATTTTGTTCAATTGGGTCATTTTTTGCTAACACCGTTTAAATCATTAACGGCCTTGAACAGTGACCCACTTCGTTGGTTTTTTTGAATTTTATTTTATTTTTTGAATTTTTTTAATGTTTTTTATTTTTTTTTTTAATTTTTTTTAAATGTACATGTGTCAACCCAGGAGTGTGCCCTGTGTCACTTCGTGGTTTTTTTGATTTTTTTTTTTACATTTTTTGAATTTTTTTT
>Ga0214545_1002831_pt1 | contig 33306 bp, 18 predicted proteins | sample CNSS4metaG_FD_160064 | JGI IMG/M metagenome (GOLD analysis project Ga0214545, IMG submission 160064) | Root nodule microbial communities from cowpea collected in UCLA plant growth center, Los Angeles, California, USA - CNSS4 | ecosystem: Host-associated > Plants > Roots > Nodule | place: USA...
ACCACCCCCCCCCCCCACCCTTCCACCCTCCCACCCAGTTAGGCCGATCGTGCATCATCATCATGAAATTGCATACTAGGGATCAACCTCCCGCCATAAAATCCTTTATCCACATCGAACTTACCCTTGTCAATGGTGATCTTATAGAAGAGAATCACTTGATTCAAAGCCTTTTGGAACCCAAGTTCATGATGTCTTAGTACAAAGTGTTGAAAATCCTCTAAGTCCTTCACTAGATTTTCCTTTTCCTCTTTATAGTGTTGGAGACTAAGATTTAGATCATCAACATTTCTCTACAGTCAATAAACATCTTTGGTCAACCTCTTTTCCTCGACCTTCAACGTGTCAATTTTGGTAGATATCACACACTAGTGATGTTCAATGAAAAAAAAATATTTTATAAAAAAAAATTAGTGACATATATTTTTGTGAAAAAACAAATCGTTAATATATTTGCAAATGGTTTTGTTAATAAATTTTTTACACAGTAATACCATTTGTTAATCATGGAGGAAAAATACATTATTTATAAAACACTAGAAGGAGGACTTGAACCTCCGACCTTGTGGTTAACAGCCACACGCTCTAACCAACTGAGCTATTCCAGCTTACATATGACATTTCGAAAGGGGTTTTACAAAAGCATCCAAACAAATGACATTTAATGTTACAAAGCAAATCATATTCACTTACGGTTCTTTCTAACACCTCCACCCTCCCACGCGATTGGGATGGTCGTGTATCACCATCATCAAGAAAATGCGTATTAGGGATCAACCTCCCATCATAAAAGTCTTTATCCACATCGAACTTACCCTTGTCAATCGTGATCTTAAAAAAGAGAATCACTTGATTCAAAGCCTTTTGGAACACAAGTTCATGATGTCTTAGTATGAATCGTTGAAAATCATCTAAGTCCTTCCCTAACTTTTCTCTTTCCTCTTTATAGTGTTGGCGACTGAGATTTAGATCATCAACATTTCTCTACAATCAATAGACATCTTTGGTCAACCTCTTGTCCTCGACCTTCAATGAGTCAATTCTGGCAGATATCACACACTATTGATGTTTAATGAAAAAAAAGTAAAAATATTTTATAAAAAGAAAAATAATTTAGTGACATATATTTTTGTGAAGAAAAAAAGAATATTTTCTAAGAGATATCACACACTATTCATGTTCAATGAAAACAAAGTAAAAATATTTTATAAAAAAAAATTATTTAGTGACATATTTTTGTCAAAAAAAAAAGAATCTATAATATGTTTGCAAATGCTTTTGTTAATAAAGTTTTTACTCATTAATACCAATTGTTAATCATGGAGGAAAAATCCATTATTTATGGAACGCTAGAAGGAGGGCTTGAACCTCCGACCTTGTGGTTAACAGCCACACGCTCTAACCAACTGAGCTATTCCAGCTTACACAAGGCATTTTGAACGGGGAGTTACAAAAGCACCCAAACAAATGGCATATCAAGTTACAAAGCAAATCTTACTCACTTGTAGTCCTTTCTAACACCCCCACCTTCCCACCCGGTTGAGATGCTCGTGCATCATCATCAAGAAATTGCGTAATAGGGATCACCCTCCCATCATAAAAGTCTTTATCCACATCAAACTTACCCTTGTCAATGGTGATCTTAAAAAAGAGAATCACTTGATTCAAAGCCTTTTGGAACCCAAGTTCAGGATGTCTCAGTATGAAGCGTTGAACATCCTTTATGTCCTTCACTAGCTTTTCCCTTTCCTCTTTATAGTGTTGGCGATCGAGATTTAGATCATCAACATTTCTCTAGAGTCAATAGACATCTACAATCAACCTCATTTCCTTGACCTTCAACGAGTCAATTCTGGCAGATATCACACACTAATGTTCAATGAAAAAAAAGTAAAAATATTTTATAAAAATAAAAATAATTTAGTGACATATTTTTGTGAAAAAAAAAAGAATCTTTAACATATTTGCAAATGGTTTTGTGAATAAAGTTTTTAGTTATTAATACCACCTTGTCCATTATTTATTAAACGCTAGAAGGAGGGCTTGAACCTCCGACCTTGTGGTTAACAGCCACATGCTCTAACCAACTGAGCTATTCCAGCTTACACATGCCATTTTGAACGGGATGTTAAAGAAACACCCAAACAAATGGCATATCAAGTTCCAAAGCAAATCTTACTCATTTGTAGTCCTTTCTAACACCCCCACCCTTTCACCTGGTTAGGATGGTCATTCATTATCATCATCATGAAATTGCGTACTAAGGATCAACCTCCTATCATAAAATTCTTTATTTGCATCGAACTTACCTTTGTCAATGGTGATATTAAAAAAGAGAATCACTTGATTCAAAGCCTTTTGGAACCCAAGTTCATGATGTCTCAGTATGAAGCGTTGAACATCCTCTATGTTCTTCACTAGCTTTTTCCTTTCCTCTTTATAGTGTTGGCGACAAAGATTTAGATCATCAACATTTCTCTAGAGTTAATAGACATCTTTGATCAACCTATTTTCCTCGACCTTCAACGAGTCAATTCTAGCATATATCACACACTATTCATGTTCAATGAAAAAAAAGTAAAAATATTTTATGAAAACAAAATAATTTAGTGACATATATTTTTGTGAAAAAAAAGAATTTTTAATATATTTGCATGTGGTTTTGTTAATAAAGTTTTTACTCATTAATAACAATTGTTACTCTCCCACTTGGTTAGGATGGTCGTGCATCATCATCATCATGAAATTGCGTACTAAGGATCAACCTCCTATTATAAAAGTCTTTATCCACATCGAACTTACCTTTGTCAATGGTGATATTAAAAAAGAGAATCACTTGATTCAAAGCCTTTTGGAACCCAAGTTCATGATGTCTCAGTATGAAGCGTTGAACATACTCTATGTTCTTCACCAGCTTTTTCCTTTCCTCTTTATAGTGTTGGTGACTAAGATTTAGATCATCAACATTTCTCTAGAGTTAATAGACATCTTCGATCAACCTATTTTCGTCGACCTTCAACGAGTCAATTCTAGCATATATCACACACTATTCATGTTCAATGAAAAAAAAGTAAAAATATTTTATAAAAACAAAATAATTTAGTGACATATATTGTTGTGAAAAAAAAAACCTTGAATATATTTGCAAATGGTTTAGTGAATAAAGTTTTTACTAGTTATTACCAATTGTTAATCATGGAGGAGAAATCCATTATTTATAAAAATAGAATAAAACACTAGAAGGAGGGTCCGACCTTATGGTTAACAACCACATGCTCTAACCAACTGAGTTATCCCAGCTTACACATGGCATCCTGAAATGGGTGTTATAGGAGCACAAAAAAATGGCATATCAAGTTACAACACTACAAGAAAATGCTTTATTAGTAACCAATCTTAGTGACCAAAAGTTGTTAGTTACTATAATGACTAATTTAGATACCAATTTACAAAGTAAAAAAATATTGGTTACTAAAATAATTACTATTATGAATAAAAAATTATAATTGGTCACTAAGTTGGTTTTTAAAATTAGCTACCATGATTTTGGCTACCAAAGAAAATTGATCGCTAAAAATTAGCTACCTAGATTTTGACTACCAAAATGACTTAGTTACTAAATTTGTCTTTAATTAATTAGTGACCAATTTAGTGACCAATTATAATTTTTTTTTATAATAGTGACTATTTTAGTAACCAATAATTTTTAGTTTTGTAGATTGGTATCTAAATTGGTCACTATAGTGACTAACAACTTTTGGTCACTAAAATTAGTTACTAATGAGGCATTTACTTGTAGTGCAAAACAAGTCCTACTCACTTGCACTCCTATCCACCCACCCTCTTGGTTGGGTCGGTCAAGCAGCATCATCACTAAGAAATTGCGTAATAAGGATCTACCTCTCGTCATGAAAGTCTTTACTAGATTGAACTTATCCTTGTCAATGTTGATCATGTAGAAGAGCGTCACTTGATTAAAATCCTTTTGGAAGCCAAGTTCATGTTGTTCCAATACGAAGCAATAAATATTCGTTAAGTCCTCTACTAGCTTGTCTTGTACCTCTTTATAATGTCAGCGACCGATATTTAGATCATCAACATTTCTCTAGAGTCAATAGATATCTTTGGTCAACCTTTTCTCCTCGACCTTCAACGATTCAAATATGGCATATCACAGACGGTTGATGTTCAATGAAAAAAAATAAAAATATTTTATAAAAACAAAATAATTTAGTGACATATTTTTGTTAAAAAAAATCTTTAATGCATTTGCAAATGGTTTAATGAACAAAGTTTTTACTCGTTAATATCAATTGTTAAATTTTTTATAAAAAGGTAAAAATACCTTTTTGGTTCCAATATTCGTCAAGTTTTGTCAAATAAGCCGTAATTTTGATTTTGTGTTCAAATAGGTACCAATTTTCGTCAATTTTGTTCAATGGTCATTTTTTGCTAACACAGTTTAAATCGTTAACGGCCATCAATAGTGACTGTCACATGTCACTTGGTGTTATTTTGAATTTTTTTTCTTATTTGTTTTATTTCATTTTATTATTATTTTTTTTTGAATTTTTTTTAAATTTTTTTAAATTTTGTTAAATGTCCACTTGTCAACCTAGTAGCGTGCCACATGTCAAAGTCAATGTTCTATATTCAATTTGGTCCCTATATTTGTTATTTTTGTTCAATTTGGTCCCTAATAAAAAATAAAAGTGTCAGCTCAAATTAATCAAAAAGGAACGAAATTTGACTTCCACCTCTATTAATATACATAAGGAAGAAATAAAATTCCACACATTGAAATATTGAGTTCAAAATTAAAGTAAAATTTTATATTAAAAACTATAGTTGAGTGTCGGTTAGACCAACGCATACATATATTAAATTTTGGAATTTAAATGATATGTCATGTGTCATCGTATAATAAGTGCACAATATTTATTTTTAATTTATTTTTGTTGAGCGTTAGTTTCATCCAAGCACACCCTTATAATAAATTTTGGATTTTAAATAAAATATCATGTGTCGCCGCCGTATGAGAGGTTTTTAATTTGAAAAGTTAACCATATTTAAGGGAAGTGAAGTCAGCATGTGATTAATTTTCCATCAACATACTTTACCATTTTCACTGCACTTTACGTTTTCCCTCACTTTCGTGTTGCTACATTTCTCCCGCTACGAGGTTTCACATATGTTGTTGGAGTTGGCATTTCCCTTGCTCTCGTCGGTCCAACGCTAGAGGTGAGTGTTTCTACATCTATTCTGGCTTGAGCTTTTACAAGGTGTCTGCAAAAGACACTCTGATACTAAAGTTAGTTCGAGATACGGGAGTCAAATGTTAGAGTAACACATAAGCATATGTATCGTAAAATGTGTCTTTTATACTGAAGTTTATGTGCCTAACTTGATTGGACTTTCGTTCAATTGGCTTAATTACCTGATAATCATAATGCGCTACTTAACCTTGGGTTTGCTTTGTCTGAGATGATTATGTTGGCTTGACTAGCCAGCCAGTCCGAGTATATGTCATCCTACAAAGTCGTTGTGTATGGTCAGGTCGTGCAAAAAGCAGGTTTCTCAAGTATGTTATTTTGGTAGCTCTCTAAACCGTATACTTTGGGGGTATCCTGGTTAGGTGATCCTATCAACCTTGAGGCTGTATAATTTAGGGATGTCATGTTCGTATACAACATAAGAACATGGGATATTTTAATAAAAAGTAAAAATTTTAAAAATGCAAGTAAGACAATTGATGGATTAACACGGATTAACACAATAGACCTTTCTTAACTAATACCAAAATCAATACTAAGAAATATTGCAAGATTATTATTATAATAGATGATGTAAACGGTGAAAAAGAAAAAGTAAAAAGATAGTGAGGGAGAAAAATTAAACAAAGGAAGTTGTCGAAAGGATAAAAAGAAAAAAGCAAATAAAATAAAGAGGAAAGAATGAAAATAAATTTGAAGAGAAGTAATCTTTCTAAGTCAATCTTACTCCAATTAAATACTCTTATACTTATGTGACCTTTCATGAAAAATCGATTTTGTAACATTTAAATGGAAACTTTGAAAGGTTAAAATATTAATGACAATTATTTTTCTTGTTCTATCTAAATTGGTAAATATAAAAAACTGAGTAAATTTTTAATAAAAGGAATATGATTTTTTTAATAACTAAATTTTGACAATTTTCTTACAAAATTTGAGGTGACATTTTTTACATGACTTCCATTCTTTTCATTTCTCTATATTTCAAAATCACTTAGAAGATATTATCTTAAATTGTAAAAAAAAGTTGTCAAAATTTAGTTGTCAAAATATCATTGTCTTTAAAAAATACTTGGTAATATCTTGATTTTCATCTGTTACTACTTTTGAATTATTCAAAAGTTTATACTATTTGAAGGAAAATTGATAATTTTGGTACACAATATTAGAACATGATTTTTTAACCATAATTTAATAAAACTACCGAATTGCCCCTAGTATCATGATACCAACAAGGAATCCCATTTTTAGTCCAAAATATAATTAAAAAATGTAAAAATTTCATTTCACTTAATGATTTTTGAAATTTTTTTCTACAACTATCTTAATTTCAATATACATTACCAAAGTACTCGTGACAATTTTGGTAAGTCCATGTTTCCAGTATTGTCAAATATATTTTATAAAAAATAATTATCAACACATTAGAAATATTATCATACAATCTTTAAGATAATTATCATAAAAATTAACAACCTTACCATACATATTTATTGTGATTATAACAGAGTAGATAAACATTTTGACACTGTCATTACATATATCATTTACTCGTAATTGATATAGGAAAAAAATTTAGACTTAGAGTGTAGGAATATAAGGAACTTAACATGGGCTTAATCAAGCCATACAGTTTGAAAGCAACTTCTTGTGTAAACAGCATCAGACTTAACACTTAATCTTTTCATGAAAAAGGGAAATCAACAACTTCTCACTTAATTTGTTCATTATATAATTGCAAGCTTGGTTTAGAATTATCAATTTGTTGTGGCTGGAACACATAAATTTGGTTTTGGTGGTTCTTTGTGTGTGGAAGCAAAAAAAACGCATATATAAAACAGAAAAATGAAGTCTATGTGTTGACAAATCTGCAGTTCTTCCTAACTTCCCCAGTGATGAAGCTTTCTGAGTTTGTTATATTTCCCATTTTCACCATTGACTCTGAGAACTGTTGGAAGAAAGCCAGAGGATCTGCTGCATACTTCTTCACAAGCTCTCTAGTTTGAATACCAAACAAACTTGAGTACATTTCTTGGTCTGAGTTGAGAAGTCCCTCCCCATTTAGCAGTAACTGGTAGAAAGAATTGTCAAACAGATTAGGTGTCAAATAGTCCATTGCAGTTATGTTGTTGTCTCCTCCTCCAACAGCTGGACAAACAGATCTCAGGTTGCTGAGGTGACTCTCAGAAATTGGATTTTTCAATGATGTTGAGTCAAAGCCTCCATAAATTCTTGACCTGAAATTTTTACACTGTGCCATGCCAATGGTGTGGGCTCCTGCAGGATTAGTGATCATAAACGTGCTTAATACATCTAGGAATCTTTTGAGAAATAGGGAAGATGAGGTGGTACGTCACAATTATTGTCTATTAGTCATGAAACTCATGTCTCTAAATGCATGTCAATTCTTCACTATATAATGATAGAAACTTTACAAAAATTATAGAAATTATTGGAGATCCCACATTGACTATAAATAAAGCTAATTTACAATATTATAGATGCAAACCTCATCTTATAAGTCGGTTTTGTAGGGTTAAGTTAGACTTAAACTCTACTTCTTAACATAATATCAGAGTTATGGGTTTAACCCTATTCTAGCAGAATTTGTTATTTGTTGGGCCTATTGTGTCATCCTTTAAGAGATTTGTTATTTGTTGAGTCTATTGTATCACCCCACTATCGAGCCGCTATTAGACAACCTATTAATGTCGAGTATCACTCGATATGTATATGTCTCGATCTGAGGGAGTGTGTTACAGATTCTACGTTGACTATAGATAAGGCCAATTTAAAAAAAAAAAATATATATATATATATATATATATATATAAGCGGCTGCAAATCTCATCTTACAAGTCGGTTTTGTAAGATTGCATTAGGATTAAAGTCTATTTCTTAATAGAAATTAAAATCAGCAAATAACTTTTTAAAAGATTAAACCAGAAAATCATGTTAGTTAAATATTCAAAGTTTTATTCCATTGATAGGAAATTTAGCATACCTGCAAGGGCTACCATATCAGTGACAGATAGACCTTGGTAAAGAAACTTGGAAATGATAGAGAGAAGGCTCTCATCTGGAGTGGGAAGGTTGGTGTTGGCAAGATCAAAATTTGCAGTGACAGAATCCTTCCTTCCCACAGGAACATCCCAGTATGGTCCCCCTACCTACAACAGATCAGAGAAAACAGGCATCTGCATAAATAACTCTACTAACCTCTATGCAGAAAATTAAAGATTAAAATCTATAAAAACTATTGCATAAACTATTAGATAAAATATAGAAGCAAGCAGTTTTTTTTTTTTTACCAGAATCACAGCATCTCTGGCTGCAATTGTGAGAATATCAGCGCAAGAAACAACTCCAGGGCACTCTGATTCAACCATGTTTTTTATTCTATCAACGATTCCCGCGCCTTTCAAAGAGTTGATGTTGTTAGATGCCTTTTTCTCACCTTTAAGTGTGACTGTATCATCAAGCAAAATTGATCCATCGCATCCCTGACCCCATGAACATTATCACATCTAGTTATTGTGTATATGTTTCTCATTGAATTCATATTGGTTTTATATCATATGATAGGACAAAACTTACACACTTCTATACCTGAACAAAGCAATCATGGAAGTGTAGCCGCACTATTATCGCTGCATTGCGGGGATCAGAAAGAACTGCACATTCCATTTCCTTCCTAACAATATCAAACACAGTGGGGCAAGTTGATGCATAGTAATCCAGTGTCAGATGAGGATCACTTGCATGCAATCTGGTGGCACCAAGAATGCCTAAGATAAGAACAAAATGCAGAAGGGATTTTGAAGTAAAGGAAAGATCCATTGTTACTGCATTAACTTTGAAGAAAAGAAGGGTGGGAGAGATAGGTGGGAATCACGAGTATAAATAAGGTGTTTGAAGTAGAGTGTTCAATTTTGTTCCTTCATTGCCCACTTGAGTGTTTAGAAAATGTGTTTGTAATAGTCAAGAGAAGATGCAACTAACATGATTAAGTTGGTGGGTGTTCTTAAACTAAAAGTAATATTCCCCGTTGAGAAGTCACCAAACAAAACTAATAACAGCTAATCTTACTTTATCTTTGCAGTTTTTATATAGTGTCAATTTGCACGTTTGGCTTTCTCTTTGTTTCTTCCAAGAATGATATTGCATTTGGACTTTGTCAAATTCCTTGTTTTACAAAAGAAAGGAAACATATCACAAGTTTTGTCCTCAAGTACACGATTAAAGGTATCTTTAACTATAAGAATAGATGGCAAATATCACCAAAATTATCGTCCATATTGACTTTCTCCAATTGAACAATTACTCTTTTCTCTTTTTCCGTTCTCAATTTCGTCTCTCTAGATAGAGTAATTTGGGAGATAGTAGAAGATTGTATACAAACCCAGCAAAGAGAATGCAAGTAATTCGGAATCTAAGCTTCAGAAAACACGTGTCGAGTTTTCAATAGTTAATGAAAATTATTTTACTTTTCCTGAAAGCTTGTTAGAAACTTAATATGAAATTCTAGATGTACTTTCAATTCTGGTCCCTAACTGGATCAACTTGTCCTGAAAAGAAATTCAGTCAGTAATATCATACATCCAAGATATATGTAAGAAAAACCTCATTGTACCAAAGGAGTGTATCATGGCAAACACCCCTCAGTCTAAGTGTTCTACCTACAAGTTGTTCACAAGTACATAATTAGAGAAATTTGAATCAAGTAAGTTATGAACCAATAATACATAAGAGATTACACACCATCTCCGACAAAAAAAATCTTCAAGCAAGTTTTATATAGTCTTTAATCGTCTCTAGTCAATATAGAACTCTCAACTTCCAGTTGAATTCTTCAAATACTATTATCAGAATCCAATGCCTCAAACAGAGGCATTACAGCAGGAGTGAATAACTTGATTCTAGTTTGGCTAAAAGATCGTATATTAATTGAATCCAAGTTAAAAACTATGTGCTCCATAGCTATCATCATCACAGTAGCTACTAAAATCTACAGCTTCGAAAGCATCTTTTGAAGGAAAATTAAATGAAATTACACTAACTATGCCTTCGAGGCTCCTGCTACTTGTACTCAAGGTTTTAAATTGTGGCGGTCAAATTTCAGTCACAGTTATAATGCAAGCTGTTCTGAAACAGCAGTTACGAAGATTCTTCTTGCAAACCAGACAAGAAAGAAACACAAACCAGAAGTTATTAAACCAGAAAACAATATAGATATTGCTAAGGGAGATTACCAACAGAACAGATATACACGTTTAAGCCGATGTGAACTCCATCAACGGGAAAAATGCAATTTCAATTTTATTATTGTGATCAAGATCATGAGTTTCTTACAACAGAACCTTTCTCTTTGGCTTATGTTGCCTTTTCTCTTTCACTCTTCAGAAAATAATTCCAAGAATATCAAATCTTTTCTTTGTTGCTCACACTCACACTCTCCCTGTTCACTTCTCTGATTTTCAGCTGTAAGAGTTTCACTGTAGTTGCACAAGGTGGTTTTGTATATATATTACATAATGATGACACACACATAAATGTATACTATACACGCCTCACTACATGTGTAGCACTCATCTGAAATCTTTGAGCTCTATGGCTAGTAACTATCAACTAACTTAAAACTGATTGAGACACACTTTACACAGACCTCAGTCACAATTACATTGAGGCCATTACAGACCAATTCTGGTCTGCAATCACCGCTTAATCCACTTGACACCCAGTGCAACCCTATGTCATGGTGTGATACAGTTAACAAATTAAATCCTTGCTTAAGATCAAGGATGAAAACAATTAGTTTCCACCACACAACCATACAATTCAAACAAGCACAAAGATCAATAGTATTTTCTTATTCAAGCAATAGACAACACAAGTTAAAATTAACACTAACCCAATGAGGAAGAGATTAATCCTTGATTTTAATTACAAGGAATTCACAGCACTAAGAATTCATATATTGCAGGGAATCAATTGCAAGAACACCCGCAGCTAACGCATTTTAGACAGCATCAACCATTTTAAAAATGCATAGACAAAGCTATAATCAGTCAATACAAACAAACCAAAATACTGCAAATTTGCAATCCATGGCTATCCCGAAAGTAAAATATGTTTCAGTAAGACCAAAATCAAGCTACCAACCATAACAGCACAAATTAATATCAAAATAATCGGACACAAATGAATTAGTCCAAGTGGATCAAAACATTCACATAATAGAGCACAAATCAAATATACAGCTCAGAATGCAGAACCCTATCCTTGCTCCTTCCAAATTTCAAAACCTCTTCATCACTCAAATCAAAATCAAATCCCTGCAACACGCGGCGCTGAAGCAAACCCTTAATCAACGACACCACAGAGGCGTCGAACTGAGGCCACGAAACACACAAGCTCGCTGGCACGTTCATCACCTGGCACCGTGCGAGAATGGCAGCGCCGAGCCCGTCAACAACGCTTCCGGAAGGATAGTACTCCAAATCCGACAAGAGCTTCTCTCCGCCGCTTCTCTTTCTCTCAGCGGCGGTCTCCAGCTTGAACGCCACGGCCTCATCGGAGGATACCTTGCCGCGGAAGTTGCGCGGCTCGAGGGAGTCGAGGACGAGGACGGAGTCGGGGCGGATGCGGCCGGCGAGGAGGGCCTTGGCGACGGCGTAGGCGCGGGGAGCGGGGACCGAGAAGGGGATGGCGGCGAGGAGGGCCGAGGGGGAAAGGGGGAGGATCTGGGCGGCGTGATCGGGGAGAGAGAGGGACAGTTCGGGGAGGAGGAGTGAGGCGGCGGGGGAGGCGGTGCGGAGGCGGTGGAAGAGGGCGACGGAGGAAGCGGAGAGAGCGACGATGAGGAGGGAGGGTTTGAGAGGTTGGGGTTGTTGTGTGTAGGGGAAGATGAGGAAGGGTGAAGGAAGGGGTGGCGATGGAGTTGTGAAGATGTTTAGGTCTTCTTCCAAGAACCTTGAAGGTCCTGCTGCTTCTGTTATCACGTCTTCCATTTCCTCTAACCTTTCTTCTTCTCACTCCGATGATGCTCCTCTCTTCTTGATTTGCTTTGCTTCTTCTATGTGTTTGCGTTTATGCTCAAGAGACTTCCATTAAGTTATTACTAAAGCTATAACATAATTATCGTGTATGTTTATTACATGGAAAAATTATGTTAATATACAACTAATTTTTAATGAATCACTAATAGGTTTAAATTTATGAATAAAAAAATAAAATAATCTTCAATATATATATAGTTAATATGTTTATATTACCGAGATGCATTTCAAAGTTTAGCATTTCAAATATAATCTTTGTTATCTCGATTTTCTAAATTATGATATTATTTTGTAATTTTTTTAATATGAATTTAGTCCTCTAATCCTATTCAAATTTTTAAAAAAAAATTTTAACTTTTTATTTCATTTGATCAATTTAATCTTGTTTGTTGCATATGGTCCTCATTTTGACAGAATGTTTACAATGGTACTCATTTTTACTGAATGTTTTAAATGGTCCTTATTTTCGCAATTAGTGTTTTATTTAGTACTTTTCTGTATTAGGGTGTATTACATGTACTGTACATATGGCTAATTAACGTTAATTTCTCAATTTAGGAAAAATTTGACAATTAGGAAAATTTCTTCATCTTCGTCTTTCTTAAGATCGTATTATTTGCAGAGGAAGCAGCTAATACTTATCATTTCATCATTGGATTGCATTTGCGCTCTTCATTTCAGTTTTCCAATTAATCTTCTTCGTGCCCAATCAGTGGCGGATCTTGATCAAAATTTAAGGAGAGCCAAAATAATATACTTAAAATTTATATATTTAATATTACTGCAACTAATTCAATAAAATATATAATTTAGTATAACTATAACTATAAAAGAAATTTCACATATCTAAAGATTATTCATCATTTTTTCATATTCTAGAACTTATCAAATAATTCAATTATAAGTACATTTTTCAATTTTTTTTTCCAATATAAATAACCATATTATCTACAAAATATTCATTTTTTCTTTTACTAATATGCACGTATCGATTCAAAAGTCATCACAAGCATTCCATTTCATTGTTATGCAATGAGTAACGATATTGTCCTGTTTTGATCTTCACTTTTCTTTTATCAATTTAAAAACATGAATTTATTCTTTTATTTTTCATCAATATACCTATTTAAAAAACAAATTTAATATTAACTTTTTCTTTATCATAATCTAATCAAACATTAAGAGACATAACTACTACAAAAAATTATGATAATCAAATTCACTTAAAAAATGTCTATAAAAAATCACATAATACATTACTTACTTTTCTATATTCATCAAAAATAAATAATATACAAAATGTCATAAGATAAAAATTAGTATTAAATACTAAACAGGTATTTCATTACCAAGTTAGACAAGATAAAGTTATCTTCTTTTTTCTTTAAAAATGGAAGAAAAGATTAAAAAATGAGGATAAAAATAATGAGTTTTTGTTTAACTTTTTTTTTTCTTCGGTAACAAAAAGTTAGATAAAAATGAGAGATAAGTACAACATATAAAAAACTTAGTAAACAATGAAAAGAGAAAATGAAAATTATCTTAATAATTTTTTTATTATATTTTATTTTATATTTAACCATTTATTACCATTAAATATTATACTTTAAAAAAAATATCTAACTTAACTTTTATTAATTTTTTAATATATTATTACCTAATTTAAAAAGATAGACATAATTTAAAAATTTTAATAATATACATAATTTAAAAAAATTTAAACAAATAATTTAAAAAAATTGACAAAACTAAAAAAAAAATTGAAAAAAAATTGGGGGGGCCGTGGCCCCCGCCAGCTCCTAAAGAGCTCCGCCACTGGTCTCAGTCTTTTTCCTTTACCTCTGGTTGTAATCGTTGGAGACAACTGTGTTGTATCACTTCGTGCACTGTTGGTGGTTCAACGAGAAATGGATTAACCCCGATTTGTAGCTGCGGAGAGATGGCAGCTTTGAGGATGGCAAGAACTTCAAAGAATAATGGGAGAAAATTTTGGGTACAATCTGTTTTTATTTTTGTGTTAATAATAAATTGGTTTTAATTTTTCGTTTATTGATTTACAGAGTGATGATTCCAATAATGTGGGTTGCAATGTTTTTAAATGGTGGTGTTGATGAAAATGATGTCATCATCATGACACAAATGAGACAGATTAATGTTTTGGAGAAGTCAAAGAAGGTTGCTGAGAAGAGGTTGTAATTAGTAATAGGGTTCATGTTATTGTGTGTAATCTTTTAAAGTCCAATCTGTAAACTTGAAATAAAGAGTGCAACTGCAATCCAATGATGAAATGACAAGTATTAGCTGTTTTCTCTGCAAATTCGAGTTTGAGCTTAAGAAAGATGAAGATGAAGAAATTTCCCTAATTGCAAAATTTCTCCTAAATTGAAAAATTAACGTTACCACCCCAATACAGTACACGTAACACACCCTACTACAAACTGTGCCACCTGTATAATGCTCTGTTAATGATTTAAACAGCGTTACAGAAAATGACCAAATAAAACACGAATTGCGAAAATGATGACCATTTTAAACATTCGGTAGAAATGAAGACCATCTTAAACATTCTGTCAAAATGAAGACTATCTGCAACAAACACTACGAAAATGAGGACTAAAAAGGTATTTAAGCCTAAAATGTTTTTTAAAAATTTATGTATCAAATTATTTCACCTAAATATTCAAATAATTTGTTTTACATTTTTACATAAAAAATTCCCTATTTAAACTTATAAATTTTTTAAAATATTAAAAATGTAAATTTAAGGTGACATTTATAATTTTTAAATGTTTAATGTAACAAATATTTTTAATATGACAAGAGTCACTTCATATTTACATTTCGATTCATTTTTTATTTTAATTTTGAAAAATATATTTGAACCAAACATAAAGATATATGTGATTCAGTATGGTGCAATTTGAATATAAAAAATTAACCAAATCAAACTAATTTTTGTTGTTTGGTTTAGATCAATTTTACGATATTATTTATAATTTTTTTATATGATGAATAATTTTATTTTGTGTCTCTTTATAATTAAAGATTTGTCCTATTTAACATTGTGATGGACAACTCTTTTGTTATCATCAAAGGAACTAGAATAAAATATAAAAGTATAGAGGATGTTAAGCTTTCACAATAAAGGACAAACAAGAAACATGGTTATGTTATACTATACATTGCAATATAAATAATAGATAACTCCTAAGATCTATCTATGTGAAAAATAGGTTAAAAAATAGAAAAATGATTATTGAACTGTGTTTTAAAATTTTTTACAATTTTTACAATGTATTGTCTAATAATAGATCTCAAACAATGATTTTAAGTTTAATTGATAATTTGTCAAAAGTTTTTTTTTTTCAAAAGTCAGTGTGTAAATATCATTCTATTCTTAATGTGGAATATTTAATATTTAATGAATAAAGATAAAGGAATAGAATATGTACTCTTTGTTGGTTTGTCTAATAACATAAGTTATGTTTAGTTATAATCAAATCGATTGAATTTTATTATGCATATTATTGTCACAAATTACAAATTGAGTATTATTTGAAACATATACATTCTTAACTAAAATCCAAGTATTAGTTCAACATTTAGTTACTTATGACTAAAAACTTGAGTATGTTTGAAAGGATGATGTCGACATCATTGATTAGGATAAAGCTCTTAATAACCATGAAGCCTAGACACAAGCAAATGAAGCCCAATCCAATACTAGGCTTAGAAGGACCCATGACAAGAGCAAGAGCTAAATTGGTATAGAAAACTTTGCAAAAGATGGTGACTAATTGAATGGAGATGCAATCACATGATGAGGTCCAACATATGAAGCTCAACGTGAAGGAGGTGTGACTCACATGTATTGCTTGCTTAGAATGAGACTAAAATGCTCAATTGTTAGACTTTGAATAAAAGATCCCAAAACATGATTATGCTTTTTTTTTTCTTTGTATAATGGGCATAAATAATTTGGGAATGAATGAAATAGCAAAAATGTTTTGACCTATCATTTGAGGTGAAAAAACTCCTATGTCAGGGTTTTTTCATGAACCATTTGATCCATCAAGAATTTCCTAATTCTTGATAAGATCCTAAAGGCTTATCAAGTATTTTTGTTTGTGGTGCCTACTTTTATGTATTTTTCCATCTAATTGCAATTCAGCAAATCAAAATTTGTATTTTCCAATTATGCACATTTTAGGGTCCATAAATGATAACATCATTCTCTAAATTCCTTATTTGTTCATTTATTTTAGAGAAAAATAGGTGATGCAAGGAAGAACCCTACCCACGCCAAGTTCTAAACGAATTGAGAAAGATAGTACAAAGTTGTCGAGAACTTAGGAAATGGTGCTTATCAACTTCAACACTTCGATGGGAGAACTATACCTAGAATCTGGAATGTATCTCATTTTAAATTTTATTTTAGTTAATGCATCATCAGTGACCTTTTCCTATCGTCGTTATTTTTTCCCTAAGGAGGGTTTTGACTAGGGAGGTTTTAACGAGGCACCTACTTAATAAAAGCCAAGTTAACCAAAAATCGTTGTACAAGTAAACCTCGGCCAAGGACACATTCACCCAAGTAAATCCCCCCTGAGCAGCATAAACACGTCGGTCAAGGCCACATTCACCCATGAACCTCTTCTGTACAATATACAAACAACTCTTGATCAAACATTAAATTCATGCACGTGAATCCCTCTTGAGCACACAATAAATTCCCAACCTCTTTTTCTCAACCTTCAACGAGTCAATTCTAACATATATTACATACTATTGATGTTCGATGAAAAAAAAGTACAAATATTTTATAGAAACAAAATAATTTAGTGAACAAAGTTGTTATTGGTTAATACCAATTGTTAAATGTTTTATAAAAAAATAGAGAAAAATATGATATAGTTTCGTCTATTACATAAAAATAATCCATGTTCCGAAATTTTACCAAGGTGAGTAAAAAACAATTGTTAATAATGGAGGCAAAATCTATTATTTATCCACATAAATCAATTAGAAACTAAAAAATTAAAAAAATAAAAATAAAAAAACCAATTGTTAAATTTTTTTATAAAAACTAGAGAAAAATATGATGTAATTTCGTCTATTACATAAAAATAATCCATGTTCCAAAAATATACCAAGGTGAGTAAGAAACAATTGGTAATAATGGAGGCAAAATTTATTATTTATCCACATAAATCAGTTAGAAACTAAAAAATAAAAAATGTAAAATAAAAAAAAACAATTGTTAAATTTTTTTATAAAAAACAGAGAAAAATATGATGTAATTTTGTCTATAACATAAAAATAATCCATGTTCCGAAAATTTATCAAGGTGAGTAAGAAACAATTGTTAATAATGGAGGCAAAATCTATTGTTTATCCACATAAATCAGTTAGAAACTAAAAAATAAAAATAAAAAATGTAAAATAGAAAATAGACCAAAACCTCTTTTTCTCAACCTTCAACGAGTCAATTATGGCATATATCACACACTATTGATGTTCGATGAAAAAAAGTAAAAATATTTTATAGAAATGAAATAATTTAGTGAGATATTTTTGTGAAAAAAATTCCTTAATATATTTTCAAATGGTTTTATGAAATACCAAGGTGAGTAAGAAACAATTGGTAATAATGGAGGCAAAATTTATTATTTATCCGCATAAATCAAATAGAAACTAAAAAATAAAAAAAATGTAAAATAAAAAAAACAATTGTTAAATTTTTTATAAAAAATAGAGAAAAATATGATTAATTTCATCTATTACATAAAAATAATCCATGTTCTGAAAATTTACCAATGTGAGTAAGAAACAATTGTTAATAATGGAGACAAAATCTATTATTTATCCACAAAATCAGTTAAAAACTAAAAAATAAAAATAAAAAATAGAACAAAACCTCTTCTTCTCGACCTTCAACATTAATTCCGACAAATATCACACATTATTGATGTTTGATGAAAAGAAAGTAGAAATATTTTATAGAAACAAAATAATATAGTGACATATATTTTTGTGAAAAAAATTCCTTAATATATTTGCAAATGGTTTTATGAACAAAGTTGTTACTCGTTAATACCAAATGTTAAATTTTTTATAAAAAATAGAGAAAAATATAATGTAATTTCATCTATTATATAAAAATAATCCATGTTTCGAAAATTTACCAAGGTGAGTAAAAACAATTGTTAATAATGGAGGCAAAATCTATTATTTATCCACATAAATCAGTTAGGAAATAAAAAATAAAAATAAAAAATGTAAAGTAAAAAAAAAACGGTTAAATTTTTAATAAAAAATAGAGAAAAATATTATGTAATTTCGTCTATTACATAAAAAAAATCCATGTTCTGAAAATTTACCAAGGTGAGTAAGAAACAATTGTTAATAATGGAGGCAAAATCTATTATTTATCCACATAAATCAGTTAGAAACTAAAAAATAAAAATAAAAAATTGACCAGAACCTCTTTATCTCGACCTTCAACGTCAAGTTCGACAGATATCACACACTATTGATGTTCGATGAAAAGAAAGTAGAAATATTTTATAGAAACAAAATAATTTAGTGACATATATTTTTGTGAAAAAAATTCATTAATATATTTGCAAATGGTTTTATGAACAAAGTTGTTACTTGTTAATACCAATTGTTAAATTTTTTATAAAAAATAGGGAAAAATATGATGTAATTTCGTCTATTACATAAAATTTATCCATGTTCCGAAAATTTACCAAGGTGAGTAAAAACAATTGTTAATAATGGAGGCAAAATCTATTATTTATCCACATAAATTAGTTAGAAAATAAAAAATAAAAATAAAAGATGTAAAATAAAAAAACCAACTGTTAAATTTTTAATAATAAATAGAGAAAAATATGATGTAATTTCGTCTATTACATAAAACTAATTCATGTTCCAAAAATTTACCAAAGGTGAGAGTAAGAAACAATTGTTAATAATGGAAGCAAAATATATTATTTATCCACATAAAATAGTTAGAAACTAAAAAATATAACAAAACGCTAGAAGGAGGGCTTGAACCTCCGACCTTGTGGTTAACAGCCACACGCTCTAACCAACTGAGCTATTCCAGCTTATGCAACATTTGTTTCAAAATTCCGTATTTTCAAACATTTGTAAACTCTATTGGTGTCCTTCCATTAAGTTTTACTCTTGCCACTATACTTTTTATTTCTTTTGAATCTAAAGACTTTTATTTTTTATAAAGTCTCATAAGAGTATTAAAAACAATATCCATTAATCCTTAGTGAACCTTTTTATAGTTAAAACTAACATAATGTGTGAATGTCTTTAAGCAACCAACTTTCGTTCTTTAGTAATGAAAATGTTCTAGGCAAATGCTTTTGCAGTTGTTCATTTTTCATAAAACCGAAAATTCATCTATGACTATAAAATATGAATTTCCTTGACTATCCATGTTAATTATTACTCTAATCCCAAAGGCTAACATGATAGCCTCAAAATCATGTTTCTACCATGTCCTAATGTATTTAGAGTGTAAGTTTGCTTTAAGCACTATAATTTCTTCAAAGTAACAACACCTTATGCATAACCAGTTAAGGCTAGGAGTGCATCTCTGATAGAAGGGACGAGTGGATCGATGCACACCTAAAGTCCAACTACGAGTTTTTTAACTACAACAACTTAAATATATGCTTTTATTCTCTTCTTCAAAAGACAACTTAATGTAAGGCTTGGAAGAAGGAGTTGTTGCAAATCATTTTCTAACAGTTAAAAGATTTAGAACTCAGATATTTTCTTCTTCTTCATTTGTAAAGGGTGGATGTAAAGGTGCATTACAAGTGTTTCATTCAATATTAAATGTACTATCCTCATCAAGAAACATCTAAATAGTTGGCACTACTTATCAACACTAGGTTAGATAGCTTTTTTACTAAAAATGAAGTAAAAATAGAGATTGCACAGGGCAAATAGCTCGGCCGAAGTTTAAATAAGCTTGCGTTAAGATGGTTGTTAAAACAAAACAACTTTATTTTGTATCCTAACAGATCTTGATGTACACTTATGCTTTGTGCATATCATCTTGGTAGTTAGAAGATGAAGTCATTCCTTGCAACACAATAATAAATTTAAAGAATGGTTTCATTAGGCATAGTCTATACTTAAATTTTGTGTGAACTTATATTCTGATGAAGGTTTTACTTATCAAACAAAGTTAAAACTACAATGTGTTGTATGGCCTGTGAAAACACTTGTATCTTGCTTAATTTTCTTATTTTCATATTTCAACATCTTACAATGAGAAGAATCTAAGTGTTTTAAACCCTACAAACTATCGACAATGATAGTGACATCCTCCAAAGAAGTCATATAAATCTAGGAATCAGAATCCACTACTAGACCACCACCAATAGAAACATCTAGATTCTTAACAATAGAAGATGCATACACAACACTAATCATTATCATGATTTGACTCAGGCTGTGACTGAGCAACAAACGGTACCACAAAAAGAGTGCACCATAATAGGCTAAATCATAGGCTCCAACACAGACTCCCCCACAGTATCCACTACAGGGTCCACCATAGGCACCGCAGGCTAAACCATAGGCTCCACCATAGGCTCCACCCCAGACTCCACAAAAGACTACACAATAGCCTCCACAAACTTTAAAGTTGAACCTAGAGATCGTTATTCCCATCTTAGGCACCAACCACCTGAGGACGACAAAGTTGTTGTCTTTTTGTGTCAATTGTTTTATCTCCACTAGAAATTACCTTGGCATTTTGTTGTAAACATCTACAATTAGATAGATCATGACCAATCATTTTACAATTTGAACAAAAAATAGGCAATTTCTCATACTCCACATCAACGATAAACACAAATCCTAGTTTTTCCACAAAAATTTGATTAGACAAATTAGATAACAAATCAACATCAACCAAGACACATGCAAAGAAATCTTAAGACTTATTCTTAGTGTAACCATCCAAAGATAACACTACAAGAAAACACTAAAATAGAGTCCCATTTAAACCTACTCAAAATGCAAAAACAACATTATTGTGTCCTTCTTGCATAGATATTAAGTGCACCATTTAAACATGGAAGTAATAGAAGTTTTGCATTGGGGGTCGTAATGAACTCAACTAGAGACGGTCACACGTAAATTGTAATGATGCTACAATGATTTTGTATCATGTTAATTTTAACAAAAAAAATATTGGTTATAGCGTGGGTCAAATCCTCACTCCCTATTTAATTTTTAAAATTAATATTACACAAAAGGATGGTTAAGCCCACTCAATCTATTTAATTAATTAATTTTTAAATAACAGTATCCTGTTGAATGGTGTTCATCATACATCCATTGCATCCATAAACACTTTTCGCAAATAGGAGTTTACATCAATTATTTAACTCTTAAACAAGTTACAAGAGAATTTTCTTATTTCACGAAATGAACATATTCTATACTAGGAGAACATTACCAACTCCAAAAGGGATCATAGGTCACGCCCAACTCTACATTTTTGACCATGTATCACCATCTACGAGCATGGGTGACAAAGAATCCACATCATCTTTTAACCCATACATTCTCCTCATAACTTTCGAGAATGCAAATCTTCACTTAGACACAAATGTAGAGAAAATCAAGCAATATCTTCAAAAATGTAAAAGAAAATGAAAACAAGGGTTAAAGACTCGAGCTTTCATGTACTCAAGATAAAACATAATGATCTAAGGATCAAAGTTCATTTAAAGGTTAGGATTGGGAGATCTATTAAAGAGGATTACCTTAAGAGCTCATCGGTGCTACAACGGATTAGAATGCGGTGGAGAAGCTTTGAGATTTGGGGAAATGATGGACCACGATGGAGAAGCAATGAGCACCATGGTGGCACGAGGACCATGGTGAAGAAGCGAGGCTCTGCGATTTTGATAAAGAAAGGGAAAGTGATTGGAGTTGTAGCGAGGCTCTACGAAAAATGGAAAGCGATTTCGAGAGAGAAAAGGAAAGTGACTCAAGTTGTTATGCGAAAAAAGGGAAAGTGCTTTTTGATTAAAAGGAAAAGCGGGAACTAATTTTTATTTCCCTCCGCTTAATTAAAAGAAAATAATTTTACTATTTCTAACCATTAGGTCGAAAAAAACTAACACTCAAAATTAAGATATTATATTATTAATCTTTGTATCTACCAAGCCATTACAAAAAAAATCAATATATTTAATTTTATTATACAAATTTACCTAATTATACATATCTTTTAAATATTCCTTTACTTACCACTAGATACCGTCGATTATGCAATCACTTACTAAATAAAAAATAATATTTTTTACAAATTTAATACATTGTGTGGGTTTCTTAAACACTAATAATAATATTATTTATTTTAAATTTTTAAAATATTTTATCATGCTCATGAAAAAACCCTAGTATAAATAAATTTTATTTCATTTACTTATATAATGTGTTGTGTCGACTTAGAATGGGCATGATCCACTCTAGAATCCAAATTTTATTTTGGATCCAATTAGAGTTGCCTTGGTGTTGATGTTAAAAAAAGTCTCTTTTTGGCCGACACTCTTTTACAGTGACTTATTCCTTGTTTTCGTGTAGTGTAAGAGTGTGCCAAGGCCACACAGAATTAAGAAAATTGCCTTTGACTATTAATATTTCAAAGGAAGATCATGTATGCTCACCCAACATTGAGCTTTCGTAAGCTTCATAGAAGTCATAACAAAATCTTTAGTTAAAACAAAAACACGAAGGATTTTAGAAACAAATCTCAAACTCTAACCTCCTTAACCCTTCTCATATCCTCGAGCGAAGAAAAAGCAAATTCATAGAATCGTTTATCAAGAGAAATTGCTTTTCATTGACCTAAATGTTTTCAGGTCAAATCAAGCTTCTTACAAAGATCTAAATGTGTGAGAGGTTTATCCCTTTTTTTTAACAAAATACCCATGCAAATGATTTTTGCAAATGATTTTTGCACTTCTCCAAACCAGCAAAATAAACTTCTTCAACAATTTGCACCAAGATTATATCCCTTTATGTAAGGAGAATGTAATTGTGATAAAGGAATATCACAAACATTATTAAGAATTTGGGCAAACGTACGTTTTTGTGCCCTCAAATTTCAAGAAGATTAAGATGAATAAGGCTTTCCCAAATTCTAATCTTATAAACCAACCAAAGGATATAAAACCCCAAAGAAGAAGTTATACATACATGCCCTCCCTCCAACCAACCAAAACAAGAAAGCTAACCTAATTCTGGACCCAACAACTCTACATTGTCACAAAGTTGCCAACACCTCGGCCTTCAAAAGCACACACAATTAAAAGATTCAACCAGATAGCCATTTAATTTTGCAAGAAACCTTGACGCTCTCAAAGCATGCACCCCCGATTCTAGTACGTAACACTCTAGAAACTCCTCATTGCACTCTTACTTGTTCATTGTCTACCCAATAACATTTTCTATAAAGCCCATCCAAAAAACATCGTAACTAATGCTATTATATATATATATATATATATATATATATATATATATTATTTATTTTTAAGATCCTACAATTAATTTATTTTTTATTCTCTTCATTTAGGGTCATTATAATATAATAAATAGGCTTAATTATGCTTTGAGTTTATGATAAATTTGGAATATTGAGCCCTCATAAATTTTATTGTTGTGATCAATTGAGTTCTTAATAAATTTAATAATTGAGTCTTGTTATAAACTTTTTTCTTAAGTGACTGATGTGACTATTATCTTGTTATGTCACCCTATCACATATGTCATTTTATTATTTTAAAATTTTATAATTTTGTAATTGTATAATTCTATATTTTAATACTTTTAATATTTTAATTAAAAATTGTATAATTATAAAGTAATTCTATATTTTAAATATAAAATTATAATATATTTTCAATTTTAATTCAAATCATAAAATCATAATTTCATAATTATACAATTTTAAATTAATACAATAAAATTAAAAAAATTATAAATTATAGCATTTTAAAATAATAAAATAATAAAATGACACATGTAACGATAGTTTAAAAAGTTAAGATAATAACCATCTCGACCTCCAAACCCATCACCCCAACCATGGGACTCAATTAAAAAAATTAAATTTATTAAACACTTAATAGATCATAAAAATTTAACACATCACAAAAATTTATCAGACAATCAATTAAGACTTACAACATAATTAAGTCTAATAAATATTTAAATGTCACTGCATACCAATAATAAATTAATATTAAATTTATGGCATCATTTAAAGAGTAAATTTAGCCTACGTTACTAATATAACATGTTTTAAGTGACTATTAGTATTTCATGCTTCAGCAAATTCTACCAGCGTCTAATACTTTAACGGATGCTAACTGCAATTTTTCTTGTATTGTGGTTTATAAAAAAACAATCACTAGAGATTTGGGGAGTAATAATATAATTGGTGAAAGTGCCTAAGATTAAAATTAAAAATAAATAAAAAGAACAAACCTGTAACAGTTATAAAATGTGTAAAGAGAAAAAAATGAATATGTTGAATATATATAATAGAGCATGCAGCTCAAAACAAACTATAATTGAGTTGTTTAAAGATGCTTTGGGGCTGAATTAAACAATAATGTATATGTATAATATATAGTATATAATCCAAATACAGTATTATAATGGTGAAGGGGAAGAAGAGCGTAAAGGAGAATAAATAGTAAAGAAGGAAAAGCATGTAAATGAAAGAAAAAAAAGAAAGAAGGGTGAAATCTGAAAAGGAAAGGAGTGGAAAGCGAAAAGTGGAGTGAGGTGAGTGGCATAAAGTAACGTGGCCTGCCGACTCCCAAGCAATCTCGAATTCCACGCAACTGATTGCGCACCACCATCCCTATTAACCGTTGCCCTATCTTTTTCAACGCCACGTACATTATCAAACATTAATGTCTAATAACCACGCAATATTATTCAAAACACACCACAACCCAGTTATTATAATTATTATAATCAATGCCTCAACCATCAATCCCACTTACTTACAATAATTTCAACATAAAACAAAACTATATTCGCTTAGGTGGACAAAATATGTAGTTTTACATGGATTATGAATTGTGAAGATTACATGAGGGAATTTAGGTTTCATACATGTTGTACAATCTCAAGGAGAAATTTTAGTTGAAAAAGAGCTTCCTTAATATACATTGGCTATTGCTTAAATAATAATCTAATAATTGTGTACATACATAATAACTGTCACTAAATGAATGATACTTAGTCATGGTCAAAATATAACCCAAGATAGATAATTTACCTGCTACCGAGGTTGTAAGGTACCATGCATAAATACTATATTCGCTTCTCGAGACAATAGATGGCTAAAAGGGACTTCCTGCTAAAGGAAAAAAATTGATGCCGCTTGTGGCCTACTTGTTCAGAGTCTACAGGAAACAAAAATGCATGCATGTCCATGCATTTTCTCTGCTCCACTTCTACCCATCATCAGCTGAATCAAATCATCGATCGCAACGATTATTGGCCCATCAAATACAAAACCTGGATAACCAGACACATTTTAGATCGATCAAGTGTCATGCATTATGGCATGGATTCCTGAGTCAACATCAAGAATAAAACACACTGGTTCATTATATAAGATAATACAGAACAACATCATCACTCATCTGGTCCGTTGATGTATACGTACAACCGTGTATTTGTTGTTTATGTACTCAATATATACAAAATACAAGGTAAAGGAAAAGCATTTATGAATCGGGTTCCACTTCCAAACCAAATAAAGCGTCATGGATATTAACACAACACGAAGCTAGCTAACAATTTTTTTTTTCTTTTTGTATTTTCTTCCAAGACAAATATGTTTTTTGAGACCCAGTGAAACATTAAATTTTGCATCTTTTCAAACATATAATGAAATATTAATTCATCATGCCATGGAAAGCTAAGCCTTCGTGCTAGACTTCGCTGTTAGCTCACAATCATATAGAGGAGCCACTCACAATTAACTTGTCTACGACTCGTTATGGGTAATATCTGACAGCAACTTCATCTGATGCGACAATCGTGCAACCTGTCAACCTGACCTCTAAAAGGTGTGTTTTTCTTTCCCTTCCCTTTTCTCTTTACACTTAAAACGAAGCCCCGGGACCTATCTATAGCTATCACCAACCGTAACAGTTACGCGTACGGTGCACCTCTAATAGTGACTAACTAAACTAAATAAACAGATATCTGTAATTGTGGAGGTGCTAAAGAACAATAACAATTTCAACCACAATATACAAGCAAGAAATCCTCGTAGGTATGATATATATATATAAGCCTACAAAATTCCAGCTAGAGACATGTCATGTTCTCTTTGAAAGTGACAGATAGCAAATTTTATATTAAGTCAGTGCATATATATTTAATCGAATTGGCTTTTGAAAGACAGATGAAGACCTAGCAAAGTTTTTTGATCTGCCCAATAAAGAGAAACAGATATGTCATGCGGATCTGACTTTCCGAGCAAAAAGTCGAGAGCTTAAAGAAGATTAAACAATTCAAGGCCCCGTGAAATGAAAGAAGACAAGCAGCGATAAACTCTTTTTTTGTCTGTTAAATGTAAATATATACTTAAAAATTCACAAAAAATAAATATAATCTTTTAACAATAAATAACTCTAAAGCCACTCTATATTTCTTCTGGAAAAAAGAAAAGTCTAATCACTATTTTTTAATCTGGAAAAAGAATAGGTTTCAATGTTCTGTAAAGTTTTAAGGGCAACGCATCTAAAAGCAGTCAATTGAAGACTAATGAAAGGCTCACCTTTGAATTCCTTTGTCTCCAATCATACTTTAACATAAGATGTCTAAGTGCTCCTTAAAACCACATCATTAGTCAATATAATTGAGGTTCTGCCAGAGAAGTTCGTAGCCACTAAAGATATGCTTTATGATGGTAATGATGCGTGTGTCATGACCACATGAAAGCAGATCTTAAGCAGAAAAGATATCAGCCGACCATATATCATGCTAAAGGTTTAACTCTCATTAAGGGAGGAATATGAAGTTATGTAATAGGGAGTGTCATTGTTGACTCCGATTAGTTTTCCAGTGTTCGAGATACTAAATAAAAAAACACATGACGAAAGTTGGACTGACAAATGATACAATAGTTTTCACCCTTTAATCTCATGCAACGATAAATTAGAAAAATTTGCAATGTTCGACCAGTAACCAAACTAAATTATCATTTTCACAAAACAAGCAAAAACAAATAATTGTATTTCATAAAAGTAATATTTTTCACACCATTCCATATCCGAACTATTTGCTCTAATGAAGGAAAAAAATGCAACGTTCATTCAATTTGAGAAAAAGTTTACATTTTTAATTTCTATTTTTCACTTTTAATTATAGAAAAATAATACTTTAGTTCTATATCATTATTTGATGGTAAAACTAGTATAAGAATAATTAAACTTATTTCTATTATTTTCCGAATAAACCTTAAAAAAGAAAAACAAGATGAAAACAACGTTTTAGCAATCCTAACTCTTTTACCTCAGATCTGTATATATATAGCTTGCAGCTAATCACTTTACAAGGCACTCTTTTATGATTGAATGACCTAAGAATACCTTTATAATGTCATTCTCTATATTTCTTTGTTTATATAAATAAGAAATAATTTTTCTACAAAACCTTTTCACTTTTGATACCTAAAAAGTAACCTTGAAAAACAATGTTAACAATAGTCTTAAAATTTAATTTCTAAATTGTATTTTTGTGTCATCAAATATACGTTGATAACTTTTCAGATTTTATATTTAATAATTAACTAATAATTATATTTGTGAAATCTCTAGAAATAGAGTAATTTTAATTTTTACTTGCTAAAATTTAAATAGCATTTCCCTCTTATTTAGGAAAGTATAAATAATTTTTACCCTTATTTGCACAACTGAAATAAAAAAAGTGAACTTGTTTGTAAAAATAATTTAGTTTTGGTAAATCTCCTTTAAAAAAAACTTACAAAATGCCTTTGGCAAAAGGTGTATTTAGATAAAATCTTTAATATTTATTATTGGAAATACAAGTGCGCATAAAACGCGTATATCCTTTTTTTTCTATGATAACAAAAAAAATGATAACTATAAGGAAAAGTTTTAACATGACTACCATATTGAAAGACGATTACTAAAAATATCATAATAAGGTATATATTACAAAAATAATCCATTCTTTATTAATTGTTATAACTATAAACAAAAACACTTTTAATATGGGTAGTTTCTTATAAATTATGAACACAAAAATTAATGTTGAGAAAGGCTTAAAAGAATCATATGTGAAATCTGTTTAAAATTCAACCTTATTAATGGTTCTATAAATTATAAATAAATGAACTGATAGAAAAGATCCAGTGAGTTATACCATGAAATTATTCTGTCATCTGGTACGCATTCCCGGAGGTACAATATCTCCAAGCAAACCTTCATCCGTAGGAGGCTGCAGTGACGATGCATCAGCTGGCATTACAGCGCTGGATCCTCCAGATGCATCATCCTGTGCTTGGCATGGCTGAGAGATGGAGCTGACAGTATTTATATTATTAGTCTCTCTGGGTAAATGAATTGGATGATAAAACTGCGACATTGTAGGAGCCAACTGGCCCGCAAAGGCAGCAGCCTCGTGACTAATGATTCCTCCTCGAGGAAATCCAACGGTGTGATGACAGTGTTGGCCTTCATATGTGGTAATCACAATCGTTGGGTCCTCGGAAGAGCGTTCAACCCTCTTCTTCACCGTGCATTTGCTGTTTGTGCAGCGGTAGTAGCTCCTGCAAAAGAAATATAAATGCATCACAATAATTAATCAGTGAGATGTTGTCAGTTAGCTTTTCTGGTGCAGTTATCACTGCCAATTTAAAGACTCATACATCGACGGCTTCCAATCAATAATATTTCACCTTACCTATCCACCCAATATATATATATTGAATTAGAAAAAACTATATTGTTTGGAATCATCTCGGTTTTTCATTATTCTTTTTCATGATTATTGTTATTTATATATTCCCATGTATAAGAGGAATGTGAACAGACTATTTAACAAACTTTTACTCACATTTATTACTTCAAATTTATTAGAATCTATAAAATAAAAATTTTATAAAAGATAAAATCTACGAAGAAAAAATTGTAAGTTATAGCAGTTCTTAATCAATATAATATATAATGTAAAAAAGTATGTCTGCTAGCATAAAAATTAAAATGGTGAATGGATTTGGTAATATAAATATGCATCGCATGCTAAGTTAGTTGACATAATTTTTTTTTCTCATTTCCATTTTATCTCATTTTATTTCTGAACCATGTCTGAAGGTTCAAAAGTGTTTTAAAACAATACTATATCATGTGTTTTCTTTAACAAAAACGAAATTTTAACTAAAGGCAAAAGGGGCCACAAAATAGTCAACTGTATATGATATAGTTTTTAATAAATTTAAGTTGATGTCAAGGTAGCTGTAAACCTAGGGAATGGGCTATTTTTAACTGCCTTCTGACCATACTTCCGCCATCTGTAGCCATCTTCAAGATGATCAACTTCACTCTTGGTCATAAATGCAAACCGTGGCTGCCGTATTCGCTTTTGCCCCTTCTTTTTACCTTTAATCCTACAAAATATATCACTTAAAATTTATATCAGAATAAAGCAGCATAAGAAATCATCAAAAGAAAAAGAAAAACGATGTCCCAACCTAAACCAGGAACAGATTTTGTATTTATGTCCATCATCAATCATACACATGATTATATTGTATAGAGAAAAATCAAGATGTTTGCACCATTTTTATGTAATTTGAGAGTATCTGTTTTATAAAGTAACGCTAGGTAATGATAAGATTAAACAGTGGTCATCTTTTGGGTTTCATAAACATCCATGAAGCAATAATCCGAATCATGAGGCTAGGAACTAAGATAAGGCAATTCGGGTAAAATACATTAATATAAGTTTTTACAGGTAATAATCTCTCAAAATAAATAAATACACGTGGGAGAGAACCCTATTAACACAAGTAAATAAATAAATAAAAAGGATAAGCAAGAAAAATTAAAAAAAAAAAAGATATTATAAAATTTTCAAATTCCATCTGTTAAATGGGCAGAGGACAAGCAATCAAATTTGAAGAAAATTTGAGTAGAGGCTGTGGATTGATCACAATTCCACTAAAAGCCTCATTTCTGTCAATTCAGATTTTTCAAATCATCATTAAAGTCATACATTTTGTGCAAGGCAAAAACAATAAGATCCACATTGCACTGGGGGAAAAAGACACAAAAATAGTTCTGCATGGTAATCATCCCATAAATACGACGAACAACACCTTGGTACGTATAATTTAGCTCTAAATGAACATGAATTTTCTTTTAATTAGAAAATAGTTCACATAAAATATGGACCACAAACCTTATAATGAAAACACGCAATCAATATTTAGGGGAAGAACAATTATGTCATAGGCAACTTACATAAAATTGTATTGCATACAAGATAATTACAAGCACAAAATGCTTAATTAATGCAATGCTTCCACATAAAACTGAAATGAATAAGCATCATACTAAGAAAGAAAAATCCCTGTTATATATTTATATTCGAATGGTAAAATGACCACGTAATTTGAACCAAAAGAGCTGCAAGTGGTTAGAATCTTATTAATGCCCAAAAAAATTCAAGAGCAGTGTGTGCAAGCATAAATCATTTAAGAAAACAATAAAGAAAAAAGGAAAAGTGGAGCCCAATTACCCACCCTTGCTTTCCATTTTATTTTATGGTATTCTTTTTCTTTCATTGACTATTCAAACTCTCATCAAAACAAAGTGTAATAATGACAATAATAATACGAAAATAATGAACACCACTAAATTATTATCACTCTGCGAGCCTTGGATAGCTTAGAAGCACGCCATTTCCGCCGCAATAACGACGATGCTTGTGGGCTGAAAAACTTCGCACAACCGAAAAGGCAATCCTTTTTTCTCCTCTCTACACCCCTTCACTTTATTTTCGACCCATGAATTCTAGAAATTTGCTAAACGCAACAAATAAAAATTTCAGTTACAAATGTTCTGGTTGGGAAGAAGATTCCTAGTTGTACGGGCAGAGAATTGCACTGACTCGAGTAAATTAAAATTGAATAAAATAGAATACGATAAAATAAAATACGGTGCATACAAACAAACAAACCACAAGTTGATTCGATTGTGATTTTCGTTGATGTGGAAATTTTCAGTTATTCCTATTAAACTTTCCACCACAATTTTACGTTAATTACGTATTCACCACGCACGCAGGGAAAGTGTTAAGCAAAGTTGAAAGCAGTGAAGTTATTTTTCTTTTTCATTTTTTTTTGGCGTTTTCGCGAACTCACGGTATCTCAGGCGGTTTCTCGTCAGAGACTGTGGATTTCTCCGGCTGATCCTCGCTGGAGCTCGACGACACCGACTGGTTATTCGACCGCGACGATGCAGCAGCGGCCGGTTCAATCGAACAGGTCAGAGAGGATTGAACCGGCATCCACAATCCGTCGTCGGTGCCGATCCGGTTCAACTGGTCCGGTTCGAGGTTCCACCCGAATTCCCTGAGTACGCTTCGCTCTCCATCGCCGGAGAACAAGTAGGCGGCGTCTGAGCCATCGGCGGCGAATGTCCAACTCGTGTCGCCGGCAAACTCAACCGCGGCGGGATCGGAGGTTGCTCTGTCCTTGTCTTCCATTCATGGATTGCGCGCGCGAATTTCACAGTACGAAGGAGAACACGCGATCTACGTTGAAGGAAACTGGAATCGAATCCTGCAAAATTCGAAGAGCAAACGCACAGACAGAGTGTAGAGAGAGAGAGAGAGTGATGAGAGAGAAACTTAGGGTTTTTGTTTGGGTTTGGTTAAGAAGAGGAAGGGACGCGTAGTTTTTGAAGTTTATGAAGCGTTTGAAAGCGTTGTCTCGTCAATACACAGTCGAATGAGAGAGAAGAAGAAAGCGAAGTTTTTCTCTTCATTTATTTAATTAAAAAAAAGAATATTTGAATTATTTATTTAATAAAGAAATAAATAAATACATGGAAAAGGAAAAGAAAAGAGATAAGTTAGAAAAATGAGCGTTAATTAATTGTAAGAAGGTAAGAAGAAAGAAAGTGGTCACACGCGGATGAATGATTGGACCCTCCTTGCTCATACTTTCCTTCCACAACTAGGATTTGTTTGTTGCATTGCACTACCTTTTTCATTCAGCCATTTTTTTTTTTTTTTGTATTTTAACCTCTCTTTTTTCCCATGCTTCAAATTAACACAATTTCGTAAATTCATTTTAGTATAATATGATTTAATTATGATTTAGATTTTTAATACATTTTTTAGTATTGAAAACCGAGCATCTCAATAATAGTAAAATTATGAAGTGGTTTTATTCCTTGCCAAAGTTGTGGAAGAAGGTTCCTTTCATGGGGGAAACCAAACCCTAGGCTACTATTTCGTAGGATAATTCATGTTAGAGATAGAAGCACCCATTTACCAAAAAACATTAAATTAATCAATAAATGGACGTGATGATAAAGTCACCTAGGCAAGGCCAAATTACATTGCCCTCACGGATCTTTAAGATAAGGAATTTCATGAGAATTACAATTAAATCACAAACTTTGTTTTGCCATCTTATATTATTCTCCCTGTTATATAGTATACATTATGCTGCTTATCTCTTGTCTTTATCATAAGAAATCAAATTACATTAAAGTCCTCATAATTTTTACACTATTTCTTCAATAAATTAAATATGTTTTTTATACATTGTTTCAAAAAATTTATATATATATATATATATATATATATATATATATATATATATATATATATATATATATATATATATATATATA
>Ga0214545_1002832_pt1 | contig 33301 bp, 9 predicted proteins | sample CNSS4metaG_FD_160064 | JGI IMG/M metagenome (GOLD analysis project Ga0214545, IMG submission 160064) | Root nodule microbial communities from cowpea collected in UCLA plant growth center, Los Angeles, California, USA - CNSS4 | ecosystem: Host-associated > Plants > Roots > Nodule | place: USA...
TCTACTCTAGAAAAGCCTAGAAGCTTCTCAAACTTGCTCTCCAAGGATGAGAGTTAGCTTCCCATGGCAAGACAAGTGTGACTTGCTTAAGTGGCAAGTCACACCTTCCACATGCTCCTTTTTGGCTTCAAAATTCAACTTTCTAGACTCCTTTTTCCCTCCACTTTTTGGAGACTCCTTGGTCTCATTTTAGCCTATAAATATAGAGCTTAGGATCCTTGTATTTTCATTCATGAATATAGTAGAGAAATTCTGTTGAGATGACTCCAGATTCCTCTCTTTTTGTGAATCACCTTAGGCTAGAGTTCTCCTTCTTGGTTTCCTCTAGCCCCCTTCCTTGAGTGTTGGCCCAACCTCACTTGAGAGCTTCTCCAAATACCATTGTCACATCATTTCTCCTCTCATCTTCTAGCTTCCGCACCTTCATCCTTCTCCATGGAAGCCTCATCCATTCCACATGGCTTCTCCTTGGCTTCCTTACTCTTGAAGATGGACTCATCACTTTTAACCTGTTGAAAAATCATTCAATAGATTAAAAGAGACATTTTAACCTATTGAAAAACCATTCAACAGATTAATAGACACACCAAAGAAAAAATACATCAAATTAATGCTACAAGATCTACAATATGAATTGCAAACTTCAAATACACTTTCTTAATGATGTAACCATGTGGAGAGCACACGTTCCAGCCTTGATCAACATAAATATCATCAAATCTCCTTTCCTTTATCAATGTAGGCTTCATTGCAATCGTAATGGCTTCAAAATAGTTCAAAAGGGTTTCATTAAATCTTCATCTAATCTTCAAGAAGCATACCACCTTGGGTTCACATGTCCACAGTAAAAACAAAGAAAGGACTCAAAATACTTTTTCTAGATGAAGATGAAAATATCATAAACACAACTAAAAACGTTGTGTACAAGGAAATTTTTGAAACTCTTTAACAAAGGGCAAACTATAGGTATGCCATTATTTATTTCACAATGTTCTCCTAATTATTCAATTGTTCAATGGTAATGGTGTTCATTAACTAAAGTTATAATAAATGCCAGTCAGGTTGTAATAATGGTGCTCATTTCCTTGAAATTATAGAGTTGACAATGATGAGCTTCTTCAAATGTAGGTTGTAGTATGCAACATTGATTATACAAAGTGTAAATACTTACACAATAACAATGATGAACTGTTATTCTTTAAAAATGCTGTTATGCAACATTTATCCTATCTTTTTTTTAAGTAGTTGTCTGTTTTACAATATACACACAATGACGGTCAATGTAGCAACATATCAAGTTTGATATATGTATACAATGTTATTTCAATTTCAATACACCTAAAGAGTCTCAATATTCATAATAATATAAGTTTTATATTTTATGGCACATACATGAAGAAGATTATACAGAGGAAACCATTAACTGAGTTGAATTTGAGTATGTAATTATTTTTCTTAAACAAACTTTGTTATATAAATAACTTATTTTATTTATTCTTACAAGTTATTGAAAATAATTTAAAATAATTGTAGATGTCGATAATGAAGCCAATAACTTTGACAATGTAAATGGAATATATGGAACAAGTCATGGTAAGTGTTGTTTGTTTGGTTTTCACAAATACATATCCAATTTCATTTATAAAATGAAAACTTCAATTAAATGCATATGAAGTTGTTGAAAATCACATACAAAGCTATGGAAGTTCTATCGATAAAATTGTTCAACGTTCTGACATTAACAACCACTATAACTTCTCACCAAGTGCAACTTTTAATCCATCAAATTTGTCCAGCGGTTGTATGTTTATATACATATTTTTATCTCCTACTAATAATGACTAACAATTTGTGTACTGTGTAAATAACATATTCTGAATGTTACTTAAGTTTAACACAAATATTATTTGTTGTTTGATAATTATTATGTAATTGAATAAGTGTATCTAGAAAAAACTGTGTGTTGCATGGGTAGAAAGACTAGTAACACTAAAATAGTAGTAGAAACAATATTAGAGCTTGATTAGTCCCTAATCATTACTATTTTCCTATGCTAAATGCATTCTTTTGGGTTAGTTTAGTGGTCTATTCGTAGTTTTTAGATTAGATTTAGGTTAGAGAGCATTCTAGGTTAGTTTTACAAATATAGCTTAATTTGGTGTTTTTAGCATTTTTTTAGTGTCAGTTGTAGAATTAGTCTTATAAATAATCTAGGTTAGTAGATCATTACTCTTGATATTAGTTTGGTGGAAAGTTAAGTTTAGTTTAGACTTTGAGCTAGTTTTATAGTATATAGATAAGCATTAGTTAGTTTAATCGACAGTAAATCTTAGCATAAAGTGAATGGGTTAAAGTAGTGTTAGTTAAGTCGTATTAGAATTAGAAACTCAGTTTTAGTTTTGGTAGAGTTAGACATTTCAGTTATTAGAATTCTTTCCATTTTTTTCATGAGCAAACAGTGAATGTTTGATGTTTGAGCTTTCGATGATTCATTTCACTTCATTAATCAGTTTTGATTGTTGAAACACATTCAAAATTGATTAGAGCAAAATGTATCCACACTAAACCAAGTGAATGCACAATCATCCTTGGCTAAAGTGAATTAAATCGTCATGAGAATTCTTCATCTAAATTTTTTATTTTTGTTTCAATTTTGCTTTTCCACCGTTTAAATCATAATTTCTAGTTTGATATGAGTTTTTTTTACCTATTCGAATGTGTTTTGGATGTTCAGTTGGTAGTATAGAGGCTTAATTCAAAATCTGATATGCTTAGTATTATTCTTCATGTGTTCATCTCATTGTTTTGCATTTTTGATTCGTATTCATTCATTCGTGCATTGTTTTTCATGATTTTTTTTTCTATAGCTTCATTTTAGTTAATCGAACGTTTAAACACTTTCATTTCATTTTCGACCCATAATTTCTTAGTTCTTATTTCGGTGGTTAAGTTTGTTGCTTAGCTAGTTAACCTACGTTCTGTTTAATCCAATTCTCACTCGACTCATATCCAAATGCTTTCGTTCCAATTCCTTTATTCAATACGCATTGAAATAAGTTTATTGAGAGGTTGAACTCACGATTTCATGTACTAAGTGAGGAAAACAAATGTTGCCCTACACTTTCGAAAAGAGGAAGCTTCTTTGTCAACTTAGTTTCATTGTTTCTGATGTTTAAGTTGTGATTTTCTGATTCCAACTGTTTCAGTGAGTTTTAATTGCACTTTAGGATCATTTTAATTGTTTAGATTGTTTGTGGATTAACTACATTGCATATTTCATTTTCATAGTGCACTTAAGCATTTCTACAAAGCACCTTGTTTTCATATAATTTCACTGAGGAATTTTTAAAAATGGTTTACTTCATGACTATTTATGCATTGTTTTGAGTATTTTGGCTTTCATAGTAAATAGTACATCATTAGTAAATAGGTTTCATTTATTTTTAATCCATTTCCACGCATTACATGTTGTCTTCAGATAAGTTTCATGTTAGTTTTGAAATGGTTGAAATGCCAAGAAGGGGGAGTTGAATTAGCTAGTTAAAAATTTAGGCTATCTTTGAAAGCTAAAAACCACCTTTAATTGAATCAATTAGATCACCAAGTTAGGATGCAAAAGGTGCTGGACAGTATACTTTCAGTCGATCAAAAATAGAGTTAACAGATTGATTTTACTAAACAGATTGAAACAGAAAAACAGTCAGTTGAAATACTGGAAAAAATGCAGAAATGTAGATTTGAGTTTTAAACTAGGAACAATGCACAAGAATAATCAAGATAGATTATAAATGATTATGCAAACATGCTCAATGCTGTAGATGTCATGAAAACATGCAAGAACATAAAAAAGATGATTAAAGCACAAGTTCTTTAAACTTTAAAATGAATATGCAAGAGAGGAAGGTTAAAGAAGAGATCATGAGATTTTTATACTAGTTCACTCAAACCTGAGCTACATCTAGTTGGTCAAGACAACCTGAGCTTGACTTTGCACTATTTCAAAAGATTCACAAAGTATTCACCTTTACACTTTCAAAATATGCAAAAACCACACAAAAGACTCTTGAATCACACAAGAGTCACACCAGCACAGGAAGAACCCTCTTGCAGACCTGGAAAACCACCAGGCACACACAAAAATCTTGAGAAAGATCAAACCTGAGTGGTAGCACAACCCAGCCTATCACAAACCACTTTCTCCAAGCTTCAAACCAAGCTAAAAGCTCCAGTAATTGATCCAAGATCAATCTTCAACTGCTGCAAACTATATGATCACGAAGGAAAGAGTTTCCACAAGTTTTCAGAATAAATTTGCGCTAAAAAATCATCAACAGACGTCTCCTTCGAAAATCACAACTTTTATAGTCAAACTGTTACGAAATTCAATAGGTTGATTTTCAAATCAATCGATTGATTTCACTTGACTTAAGTGAAATCAGTCGATTAAAAAATAAATCAACTGATTGAATTTGTTGCAGTTTAAGACTATTACAACCAACCTTTTAACCTGTTAAAAAACCATTCAATAGATTAAAAGAGACATTATAACCTGTTGAAAAACCATTCAACAGATTAAAAGACACACCTAAGACCAAATACATCTAAGTAATGCAACAAGGTCTACAATATGAATTACAAACTTTAAATACACTTTCTTAATGATGTAACTAGGTAGAGAGCACATGTTTCAGTCTTGATCAACATGAATACCATCAAATATCCTTTCCTTCATCAATGTAGGCTTCATTCCAATGGTAATGGCTTCAAGATAGTTCAAAAGAGCTTCATTAAATCTTCATCAAATCTTTAAGAAGCATACCACATTGGCTTCTCATGTCAACAATCTCCCCTTGATTTGATGAAGCCAACCTCTATCTTCTTTTATCAATCATTTCAAATTGCTTCCATTGATTGAATATCATTGAGTTTATGAAGTTATATCTTAGCTTGAAACCTGTGAACCTAAAAAATGCTTACAGTAGCAATACACACAAGCTAAAAAGCACACAAATATGCACATGCTCCCCCTATCAATAATATGGTTTCAAATTTAGATTTGATTATTGATTCCAATTTTAATGCTCTTAGTTAGTTCAATGTGATGAATTTTCCATTTTCCAATTTTTCTCCCCCTTTGGATTCATCAAGCAAAAAAAAATGCATAAGGAGAACAAACATTGCATATACTTTCATTAATACAGGAACATGATACAACCAACAAAAACTAAAAATAGAAAATACAACCATAAAGCTGATATAATTAGCCGACTGAAAATAAAAACAACCAACTGAAACTAAGAGAGTTAAAACTGGAAAAAAAACACACACACATGGATGCAATGCATGATCCTAAACAACCAACACACTTAGTCATCCTAAGGATCATTTCTGGTCTGGAATGAGTTCAGCATATCATGGATATCATGAATTTGGCCATCCAATGCATTAACCTCTCATTGCAATAGTTGTGATGTGCATGTTGGGACACATTGAGCTCATGCATGTTGGGTCACATTTACCGAGGTAATGTAATTTGAAAAACTACTGGCTTGAGCTATTTTAAGGTCATTTTCTATGATGTTATAATCCTTGTAGCTGAAGCTATTTTACTATTATCTATTAGTTTTCTTATCATACTAATCTAAATTCATTAGTATATTTAGTAGATGTTAGTTTAGGACTCAGAATATTAGTCAGTTGTAGTTATTGAGAATCTCTACTAATTAGCTTTTCAATTTAGTTCTTTGTTAATTCATATACTTGGTCCCCGTTTTGATGAGCTTGGTTGGGCTTACCTTGTTGCTTTATGTTCTTTTCGTTCACTAGAACTTGACAATTTATGGCGTACTCCTTCTGTATCTGTTGTTTTCAACTGCGGACTATAGTATATTAACTGATGAATTCACGCTTTGTCTTGAAATAAATATATTCTCTTAATTTGCCCCTAGCATGATCATTAACGAAGTTTATGTACGTATCACTTTACAGGTTGAACCTGGTCATACAATTCTTGTCCATGCAGCAGCTGATGGGGTTGGATCCTTATTATGCCAATGGGCAAATGCTCTTGGTGCAACTGTTATAGGAATTGTGTCAAATAAAGAGAAGGCAGCGCAAGCCAAGGAAGATGGGTGTCATCATGTTATAATCTATAAAGAAGAGGATTTTGTTGCTCGCATCAAAGGGATTACGTCAGGCAACGGAGTTGAAGTAGTCTATATACCTTTGAGGTAGTACCTATTCTATTCTATGCTACACCCAAATTAAATTTCAAAATTAGAGACTTGATAATTGAGTAGAAAACTAGAATGATTAGGATTAGATTGCATGTTAGTCCTTGTAATATATGTCTTTCTTGGTTTTAATCCCTGCATAAAATTACTATTCGTTTCAATCACTTTGGCTTTTGGTCTTTGTTTGATATTAATTCCTATAATATCTATTTTACAAGGATTAATTCAACATGTATCAAATATTACAGGGAGTACAACCAAATAACGAGGACCAAAAGCAAAATTATTGATTTTTCAGGATAAAAGGGTGTATACCACGAGAACTAAAAAGTTATTAAGCCAAATTATTGCATGGATGTATCCATTAGAATTTGCTTATTTTCTAATCCTTTACAGGTTCCTTCTATGATAATAATTTGGTTTGTAGGTATGTGATTAGATTTATAATTTATAATTCAGATGATCCTATGTTAATAACCAATTAGAACTAAACACCAACTAAGTCCTAGATATGATGATTACCGTTCCCCACAACATCTGAACTCATACATCTTAATGAATTTCTATACATTAAACTTTTTTCTAATTTAGAATTCATAATGTTATGTTGCATTCTATTAGTGTTTGGTTTCTCAATAACAAGGCATTAACGAAGGAGTCATTAACAAGGCATGCATATATATGTTGAGGTGTGTGTTGATTTGTGCAGGGATCTTTGGCATGCTTGAAGCTTAGGGGCTACATGGTAAGTTTTGGACAGTCATTAGGTTCACCTGATCTAGTTCCATCATAGAAAATTACCTACTTATTAGGTATTTAAAAATGTAGCTTTGATATAGGCTTTAATTGCATTCACCTTCCTTTAAGTGAATTACAAGAACATTGTCTCTATTTTGATGCTTGTGAAGATTTTTAATTTGACTTTTAATTGCATTCATCTAGCATTGGATTAATTTGACTTTTAAGCATTTTGTAAGTCTTGACTTCTTTAATTTAATTTTTATGTTTTAAATACACAGACCATGGAGTGGTTTCCTACCAATCAAGATTGAATGTATGATAGATGTTATAGTAGTAGAAGAGATGGCAACAACATTAATATGAGCAACGCCAACTTCCACAAGACCGGGACAACCACAACAAAGCAACCAACAAAAAAGTCACCAAGACGAGAAACCATGACTACTAAATATTAGGCATTTAGAATTTTTACATTTTTGAATTATGATAGCACTTTTAGATTATGTTTATTAGAACTTGATTAGGATTTTATGCAATACATACGAAACAAATTCCTGGAGACTATATAAGAAATGCAGCTTTTGAAAGTCTTTTTGAGAATCTAGAACCTGTTTTATTTTTTTAATATAGATTTAAGTTATCTACGAAAAAGTTCGTAGGTAAATTATCTACGAAGATTTTTGTAGGTAAATTATTTACGAAATATTTCGTAGGTAAGTTACCTACGAAAATGATCGTAGATAAGTTATCTACGAAATATTTCGTAGATAAGTTATCTATGAAATATTTCGTAGATAACCTTAGTAATGGGAAGTGTCTCTTATATACGAATATTTTCGTAGGTAATGTTCGTAGATGACGTTACCTACGAATGACATTTTCGTAGATAAAATTACCTACCAGCCCAATACCTACAAAATTCGCTTCGTAGGTAATTCGTAGATAACAACAAATTACCTACGAAAATTGTCTATTATCTACGAATTTTGGGCATAGATAATAATCATATTTCTTGTAGTGAAACTTTAGATATATGACCAGCTTTTGAATATTTTGACCACACTTTGACCAGGTTTGACCCATTGACTTATTGACTGTGCAATGAGAGTCTAACAAGTGGCATCACCTTTCTCTCTCCAAAATTAGGGTTTTCGCCTCCATTAAATGATTGTTATATGTTTCTTCGTGAATGAGGTGTTGCAATGGCTTCGTGGTCACGTTGCTGGTTGAAGGTGTAGATCTGATGGTGGTCGGCGACGATGTCTGACTTGATTCGTTCTTCTTAAATGATGTGGATGCGGTGGTGGCTGAAGTTTTGATGTTGGTTGTTGTAGGTCCAAGCACTATGTAGGTTTGGTTACGTAATGAAGTGGTTGGTGGTGGAGTCGCGAGGTTCTGCGTTGGTGGTGTGGTGATTTCGTGGCAGTTTTGAGCGAGGTTCATGAATTGACGGGGTGGCTTCAATTTGGATTTGCAGGTGTGTGTGTGTGTGTGTGTTTGTGTGTGTGTGTGTGTGTTTTCAGATGTGGTGGTGTTCACGTTGCTGCATTTTGGATGCTCAAATTTGCTTGTACGTGGAGGCTTCATTTGGGATAGGGTTTCTGGTTTGTGGGGGAGAAGATGGAAGGTTGAAGATGATGATGTGGCAACATTTGGTTGGATGAGTTTTGAGTGCTTTGATGTTGACATGTGTCATGTTCTGGTTGGTTAGTTTAATTAGTGGAGGATTGCCACATGACATGATCTGGTTGAGCTGAGTTTAAGTGATAAGAGGGGTGAAAATAGACAAAAGCAAGGGTGTAGAAGTAGGATTTAAGTGGCCCTCTAAAAACTATGGTGTATAAGTAAAAAGCAGGGATGCATTTAGCTCTTGAATTATTTCTTTCTAGAATTTACTAATTTTGCACTTAAATTATAATTCGAAACATTTCAATTCTACACTTTTAATGACCTAAATTAAATTTCAACTGCATTAACAAACGTTAGAATATCCAATAATATTTTATGCAACTAAAATCACTTTTTAAGTCATTTTTATCTCATAAACTCAATAAGCCTAATTATCACAAATCCTGATTAAATCAATCCTTATGCACACAAATTCAATTAAATACCCAAAATTAAACATTGAATGATGGCAAAAATACCAACTCATCAAGTACTTAACTCTCGTTCTTGATCCAAAGGTCACTATGTTGTCACTTGGATAAGTTGATTACTCTTTATTCTTTGAATTTTAGCATGGTTCCACACTAAAATTAGTGTTAAATTGCTAAAACAAGGCTCAATTAGTAAAATCCTAATGACATGAACTTGGCTTAGGTGAGAGAAATGAAAAAAAAGGATTTTAATTGATGAAATTACTTAAAATAGTAATAAAAACTGTATAGAGAAGAAGCAAACCTAAATTAATGATTGAATTTTTAAATCAATGGGCAAATCTTCAAGATATCCACAACCAAGCTCACTGTGTAGTCATGGAAATGAAATACCTCTAAAAGAATGCTTCTATTGTAAGGAAAATTGAGAAAATATAAAATTTAGGGTCTAATGTAGTGTGTAGTTCTTATATTTTTAATATTGTTACCTTTATAAGTTTAACTACCTAAGGAACTAACAACTTCAAAAACACTACCTACAACAGGTCAATCCAATGCCAATAACAGGTTAACTCAAGTGTAAGAAGTTATACCAACTTCTACAAGTAGCAAGTTTCCAGGTCAACATAAAAAAGATGTCATCAGTGAATGCAGATCAGCCAGCTCAGCGAATCTGCCTCGTGGAGTTCTTGACAAGCTGGTCCAAGTAAGTATGCTAGTTAGCTTAAGTTCCAATGTGGTAGCATGTTCAGATGACTTGCAAGTATGGTTATATTAAAATGCTTTAATATTCAGTATTAGCTTGGTTACATTCCCTCATGTTAACTATACAAATACTTTACAATAGTCGCAATTCACTTCTAATTCTTCCAATTTGTCAGTTAGCTCATATTCTCCTTTGTATATTCTTCATTCGTAAATTAATGTGACATTTCATCAAACACATGTTGCATTTTAGTTTTTCTTGTAGGCATTTCATCAAACGGGTTGCATTTCAACATCTATCCATCATTTTAGCTAGTTTTAAAGCTTATAATAGGTTTCATATAATTTGTTAATACATTGTAGGCGTTCATATCTCATTTCCATGCATTGTAATTCATTTTAGCATATTAAACTTTATCATTCACACTATTTTGGAGTAATTTTGAGTTTAGACATAGAAATATTTTTGTTCATCTTCTCGTTTGTAATGTAGGATCATTTTAGTGTTCTTTAAAGTTTTATTTCAAATCTCCCCTATTGTTTTGCATTAAAATCGGTTTTACACATTTTCATTCGCTCAAAATTTTGCACTCTCCTTGGATTGATACCTTAGTTGATTTCGTACTACATTAAGGGAAAAATTGAGTTTTATATATATATATATATATATATATATATATATATATATATATATATAATATTAACTTCTTTTACCCTAATTCATTTGTTTTTTAATAATTTACTCCAAAAGCTTAGTAAAAGTCGTAATTTAATCCAAAGAAATTTGATTAACCAATAGAAAATCACAACATATGTTGGGAATTATCCAAGTATGAGTCTAAGTCCTACATTGGATACAAATGACAACATTAAATACCATCTAAGAAAAAAAACCCATAAACTCAATGCCTCAAGGTTTTAGGTTAAAAGTAGTGTCAATTCGTTATATGGATTGGACTATTGTCACATATATAATATATCCCTAATGAACCTGTACGAAAAAAAAAACCATTTGTTGTATAAGAGCCAATGGTTCGTCTTTGTGATTGACTTAAACCATTATTTTTCTTAACTTTTGCCTCTATCAATATATTCTTTACATTTTTCAAATTAAAATGTACTATTTTTTTATAAAAGTGAGAAGAGTTTTACACTATATGTGAGACCCCATTTTTTCTGTGTTAAAAAGTTGGGCCAGCTTTGGTAAAAAGGCCTAAGGGTAGCCCATCTTGTTTTCCAAGATCCCTTCAGCTGCCCACATGCTTCCGATTCTGTCTCATTCCCCCAAACCATTTCACTCACCTTCTCCCTTTTTTGGATCAAGAGCTCTGCTAGGGCACTGCGAAACTCCCCTCCGAGCTAGTCGAAAGCTCCCTCCATGTAAGTTGAATAAACAAACTTCGTGTTTTCCCGTCCTTTTCAGTTTGGTTGTGTTAGTTCTGTCTAGGGTTCATCCTTATAATCGTTCGTGTGTGCATCTTTTCAGCTCATTAGTTTGTTCCTAGAGTTGTGGTGTTGTTCCTGTTAGAACTCTCCTTCCACAGTTTGCTCTATGTTTTGAGGTAAGGGAAACTAGGGTTTTCACATTTTTGAAGTACATTGCTTACGTTTGCTTCTATTTCATGTTTATAAATTACTTGGATGATGCTTATGTTGGTGTGAAAATGAACTTCTTGTGTTTCGATTTGGGATTTTGGCTTTGCATGCGTGAATGCAGATGTGGATCTGTTTTGCGCACTTAAGTGAGTGGTTTTTCGCCTAAACGAGATGCTCTTTCCTAAGTGAGAATAATATAAACTTGTCCCTGCCCTCTGCCTCGAACTGTCACCTAAGCGAAGGCCTTTCACTTGAACGAGAGAAATCTCGCCTGAGCGAGATGGGCTAACCTAAGCGAGAACTCGTGGTGTGCACAATTTGCAATCTTGCCTAGGTGAGAGTTTCTGACTTGAGCGAGAGACTCCTTTAGCTTGAGCGAGAGCTCGTTAGCTTGAGTGAGATTAATAATAGAGTTGTTTGAAAGCTTGTTTGCTTCCATGATTCATTTGTTTACCCTTTTTATAGTATAAAGTATGATGCCACATATGTTTAATGCAATGTGATGATACTGTTATATGTTGTGCTTGGCATGAAATGAGTCGTGAATTGGCTGGCTGGTTGGGCATGAGCATGAAATTATAATGCTTGAGATAATTTGAGGATTTGGTGTGAGAAACATGGACATGGCATGAGTAGACGTAATTCCATGAGACTCTTAGCGAGATTTCTTGGTGGTGTTGTAGTGTATATAATCAGATAAGGATTCAAGCAAGGTTGCATCCTGAAACTCTAAAGAATTAATCAGACTCACATAGAGCAAACTGATTCAAGTGGTGAGAGTAGCAAGAGGTCCTAGTCTTTGGCAGGATAATGGCTCTTTCTCTCTGTGTTTTTGTTCTCTATTTGGCTTTTCCTTTTTGCAATGATCACCAAATACATGGTGTGAGTAGATGTGGAGATTCTTGGGGATTGTTCAGATGGTGGTGATGTTGCTGTCTCATTTTAGACGTGGTAGCTAATGCTCTTTTGAGCACCTTTTATTGAACTGTTTTACTGTGCAACTCCTACTCTGTAAGCACTCTCAAGTTTAACTATTTCATGTTTAGTATATGTTCCAGGCATTGTGTTGTGCCTTTGGGTATCCCTTTTAGTATATTATGAATAACTTTATAAAGTTAATCCTGATATACTTTGTCAGTGCTCTATTTTTTTATATACTATAAACCTGCGACTTTTTATTTATTAGCATTATTCTATTAAATTGGGACGTTACAGTATATCGTATGCCAAGTTGATACTAAAAACGTGAATGTTGGAATAGATGTGCAAACACTAAAAATAGAATTATATATATATATATATATATATATATATATATATATATATATATATATATGTATAATGGTTAAATATATTTTTTGTCCCTTAACTTTCAGAAAAAATTGGAATTAATTTTTCTTTGAAACTTTGGCGCAATTTAATTCTCTAACTTGAAAATGTGTGAATTTAATTCTTTTAACCAAATTTTGTTAATTTTTTTTTTTACATTTTAAATGCATTTCAGAATAATATTTGAATTGTTTTCACTGTTTGATACATGTTTATTTTAATGTTAGTGGATAAATACATTTTACGTTAAATAAAATTAAGAAAAAATAGTTAAAAGATACTAAATCTATACATTTATAAAGATAAGGAAATTGATTCAATATTTAAAAAATTGACTAATTTCAATTTTTATCGAAAATCATTAAATTTAAAAGAAGTAAAATATATTTTGGAAAAGTCAAATTTAAAAAATGTAATCATTAAATATTAGTTGAAATAAGGTCATTCATTGCTTATAAAATACATTTTTTTCTTGTGGCCTTCGTTGAGTTGACTTCTTAGTCAACGGGTGGTTGCACCTTAATGCTATCATTGAATTACAATTTCTGAAGGATATCATCTTTTCCATTTTCATTTTTTGAGTTCAGACTTTGGAAATGGCTGAAGTTGTTCTTGAATTAGTGCTTGAAAATTTGAGTTCTCTTGTTGGAAAGGAGTTGGCACTTTTTTTGGGTTTCCATGATGACTTGGAAAGACTTGCCAGTTTACTGACTACCATCAAGGCAACTCTTGAAGATGCTGAGCACAAACAATTCTTAGACCGAGCTATACGGATTTGGCTTCAAAACTTGAAAGATGCAGCTCTCACTTTGGATGACATCATGGACGAGTGTCGATGTGAACTTCTGGGGATGGAGTTCCAAAGACGCTGGGGTGTATCAAATAAGGTACAAATCTTTGGTTCATTATCCTCTTTTCATCCCAAACACGTTGTTTTTCGTTACAAAATTGCCAAGAAAATGAGAAGGATAAGTAAGAGGTTAGAAGAAATTGCTGAAGAAAGGACTAAGTTTCATTTTACAGAGACGGTCTCCGAGAGAAGTGGAGCCAGTGATTGGCGCCAAACCACCTCGTTTATCACTGAACCGCAGGTGTATGGAAGGGAAGAAGAGAAGGATCAAATTATAAACTTTTTGGTTGGTGTTGCTTCTCGTTCTGAGAATTTATCCGTATATCCGATCTTGGGTCTAGGTGGACTAGGAAAAACAACTCTTGCTCAACTCATTTTCAATCATGAGAGGGTGGCCAACCACTTTGAGCTAAGAATTTGGGTTTGTGTCTCTGAAGATTTCAGTTTGAAGAGGATGACAAGGGCTATCATAGAAGCACTTACCCAGCGTAGCTGTGAGTATTTGGATCTGGAACCACTTCAAAGAATATTTCAAGATCTTCTTCGAAGTAAAAGATATTTACTTGTTTTAGATGATGTGTGGGATGATAAGCAAGAGAATTGGCAGAAATTGAAATCTGTTTTAGCTTGTGGGACAATGGGTACTTCCATTCTGATCACCACTCGTCTTTCAAAGGTGGCTTCAATCATGGGAACAATACCTCCTCATGCACTGTCAGAGTTACCAGATAGTTATTGTTGGGAATTGTTTAGGAGTCGAGCCTTCGGAGCAAATGAGGTTGAACCAGAAGAGCTAGTGTTTATAGGGAAAGAGATAGTAAAGAAATGCAGGGGAGAGCCTCTTGCAGCAAAAGCACTGGGAGGTCTTTTACGCTTCAAAAGAGAGGAAAAGGAGTGGCTCAACGTTAAGGAGAACAACCTGTGGAGTTTACCCCAAGATGAAGACTCTATAATGCCTGCCTTGAGATTAAGTTACTTGAACTTGCCCATAAAACTCAGGCCATGTTTTGCTTTATGCGCCATATTTCCCAAAGATAAAATAATAGAAAAGCAATATCTGATCGATCTATGGTTGGCTATTGGTTTATTTCATCCAGTGAAATATTAGAGGCTGAAGATGTCGGTGAAGGTGTGTGGAAAGAATTGTACTGGAGATCATTTTTTCAGGATATTGAGACAGATGATTATGGCAAAGTTAAAAGTTTCAAGATACATGATCTTATCCATGATCTAGCACAATTTGTTGCGAGAGATGTTTGCTGCGTTTCAAAACACAATCATGTAGCTACTTTTCCTGAAAGAATCCACCATCTCTCAATTTATAGAGAGGATTCAATTTGTTTGAGGACCAACATAAGGCCGCTACTATCCGGCCAACGTTTTCATGATGTATTAAATTGTCATTCTTGGCGGGTTCTTCACTACCAACTGTGTGGACCATTGGTCCCATCCTCAATTGGTCATTTAAAACACCTAAGGTATCTAAATCTTTCTGGGGGAACCTTCGAAACTCTTCCAAAATCAGTATGTAAATTATGGAATTTGCAGATATTGAAATTAGACAATTGTAGACATCTCCAAAAGTTGCCTGACAATTTGGTACTCTTAAAAGGTCTACAACAACTATCTTTGAAAGGTTGCTTCTCCTTGTCAAGCTTGCCTCCTCATGTAGGGAACTTGACATCCTTAAGGATTTTAAGCATGTACATTGTCGGCAAGCAAAGAGGGTCACTTTTGGCTGAACTAGGACCACTGAAGCTGAAAGGAGACCTTGAAATCAAGCATATGGGTAAAGTGCAAAGTGTAAAAGATGCAAAAGAAGCCAATATGTTTAGTAAGCAACTAAATAAGTTGCGGTTATCATGGGACAGATACAACACAAAGTTGGAAGTAGAAGAAATACTTGAAGTGCTTCAACCTGATCCCAAACAACTTGAGAGTATGACGGTGGAAGGATATAAAGGTGCTTATTTCCCACAATGGATGTCCAGTTCTTCTCTCCATCTCTTAAGCTTTTTAGAGCTCAATGACTGTGGACACTGTTTGAAACTTCCACAGCTGGGAAAACTGCCTTCTCTAAAGACTATTCGCTTGTGTGACATTAGTAATGTAAAATACCTATACGAGGAGTCTTGTGATGGTGGGGTAGTTTTCATGTCTTTAGAAATTCTGTCACTAAGGTATCTGCCAAACCTGACAAGGTTATCAAAGGAGGGTCGGGAAAACATGTTCCCTCACCTTTCCACACTTGAAATCATTGTGTGTCCTAAACTACTGAACGTGTCAGCAGGTTTTGAATGCCTTACTTGTGTTAAGGATTTGAGGATCAAAAGTTGCATAGAAGAAGTGGAAGGCGTGCATGTGGCTTTACAACATATGACTGCCCTGAAGAACTTAACCTTAGTTGATCTTCCAAACCTTGAATCCTTGCCTGATTCCTTTGAAAACCTTTCCTTACTTCACGAATTGACCATCCGCTACTGTTCCAAGTTGAGGTGTCTTCCAACCTCCCTAAGCCGCAGTTTGGAATATTTGACAATTTTTGGTTGCACTGAGTTAGAGAAGCGATGTGATAAAGAAAAAGGAGAAGAGTGGCCAAAAATAGCTCACATTCCCCATTTAAATCTTTCCATGTGGAGGTGAATATTATGATTGCTTCTCATTAAGGAGCATCCTGGGTCCTATCCTTCCTTATCTTTTCTTATAGTTTACCACATTTAGCTCTACAATGCTAAGTTATTCTAACTTGTTTTTTGGACCCCTTTTAGTGTTTTTATCAATGCAATTAGAAAGTGGATGATGGAGTCACACATGATTTGATAGTCATATTCACTCGATTCCTGAAACCGTAATAAGGCTTATTTCTGCTAAACGTTTCTAATGTTCTTCCTCAGAAAACGGTCTGTCATTTGTGCACTGTGTATTGAATAAAATTCATAAACTCCTTAGTTTCAATGAGTGTATTGACAATGAAAAATGGTTATAAAAATGTCTATTGTTTATGCAAAAACGATAAATTGATGGAGAATTTTCTTATTAGAGAAGAAAAATATAATCAAACCTGTCATATTAGTCAAAGCTAACTTATGCATTTTTGTGTTCTTGAACAAGTTAAATAAGAGAGCTATTAAAAATTGTATATTAATGTCCATTTACAAATAGGGGATTTGTTTTATACCTTTCTCTTTTCAATTTCTTCAATCAGTTTCGATGAATTTTAAAATATAATAAAGCTAGCATTGTATTCTTTTCCTGCTGCGGGTATTCGGTTTTCTGCTTATATACTTGACTTGGTCTCTCTGTCATTTTGTCTAGTTGTGGTTGAATTCAATATGTTCAGTGTCTTTGAAATCAAAATCTAAATAAGTCTTATTTCAATGAAATTCAAAATTATTTTGATTACTTTCCCTATAATGTTTCCTCTGCTGATACTTTAAGCCAAAACTACATAATCCCTCATTTTTACAATGCAAGAAGGAGGTTACATTCATGAAATCGTGCCTTGTCCATTGTTGGTTAAGTATAGAAAGCTTACAAGAAGCAGGGAGAATGAGCAACATGAAGAAAAACCCAAATCGTGACAGATGGGAATTACTCCTATCTATTTATAGTTAGTTGAGAAAGTAGCAAATGGTAAGTAGAAAAAATATCTAAAACTAGACGAAAATCTAAGTTCATCCATCTTAGAGGGAAGTTACTAGAGATATTGGTTATTATTTTCCACAAAATATGTTATAGTCGGTTAAAGTAGGATTTGCTTTAAAAGAAGAGAAATAAAGTATGATATTTGCTTACGATGTTGTGTCCGACGAATGAGATGCTGGTTAAGGATTCTGTTCACGTGAAAGGAGCAACGGACATGAGTTGTGGTGGGTGAAGAACATATATAATGCATCGAAAAGGGCACGTGTTGTGGTAACCGCTGGAGAGTGTTGATTGTGGACAAAAAGTTTCAGAACACAAGGACTGTAAGGCTCGAAAGAGAGGAAATGGGACGGTGATGAAGATCAGAATTATGAGGTTGCAATTTGTGTCCTAAGTGTGGTTAATATGTATGAGAGATTTTCAATGTTTTTAAACTATAATATATAATAGGCTAAAATCTTATTTTAATCCTCTGTTACTTATAAAAAATTTAATTAGATATTAATTTTATTTAATTCAATTTATTCTTTTAAAATTTTTAAAATTAATTCGACTAAATCTATGTTAAATTGACTTAAATTTTGGTTGAATATTAAAATAAAAAATTAAAAGTATAAATTGAATTAAATAAAAATTAGATATTTAATAGAATTTTGTTTATAAGAATTAGAGACTAAAATAGGATTTTAACCCGTTTAATATAATATAGATTATGGTCTAATAAAGTTCATTCAATATTATTAATTTAGAGTTAGCGAATAATATTAACATATATATATTTGTTGGTCTCGTTACCTTATATTAAATTAATATATGATTAAATCTAGGTAGTTTGATTATATGATATATGATTATCATAAATATCTTTTTATATTATATATCAAAAGAATATATGGTTAACTAATATATTATTGTTAATATCATACTAAATTATTATCTATGTGGTCAGTTTTATTATTTATTAATATTCTTTTATACTTTCTATCTTTAACAAATTTCATGGGCTTAAAAACTTTTTAAATACGTATAGTATTTTATTTAGGAAGTACAATCCAATTCATACTCACTACTATTCTCCTACCATACTCTTACTGGCATGAGTATTAAAGAGTCTTTTGTAGGTGGATCTTCTCATATTGGACAACGAGATTCCATTCCAGCCATTCAGGAGTGCTCAAGCCACCACTTGGATCTTGTCACCTGTCCAAAATGTTCCGGATCCCAGACTTAGGTAAAACTTTATCCCACTTACTATCATTACCTTGCGTAAAGATAATCATTACCACTGACAATGATCTTACCATGCTATCTATGAAGCCCGAATACAGATACGACACGGACACAGAAATATGGCTAAATTGAAAAAACATATAAGACACGGGACACGACATATATATACATATTAGTTTCAAAATTTTAACTGACACATCGTCAACTAATACAAAATTGAATCTAATCTATCTATCTAATATCCCAAAAAGTGAAAAATAGTGATTATATATGATTTTTTCCTTATTTTTAAAATCATAATAGAAACTTATGTGTTACGTTTACAAGTTTATTGGTTTTTTAGAAAATCATTGAATTTTTGGTTATTAACATTATGTTGGAGTCATATCAAAATCATGTCAAAGACAAAAGAATGTCTTTCAAATTGAACACTTTACCTATACGTGTCGGACATGGAACACGCTATTTGATATGATGTGTTCGGGCTTCACAGGCTATCATAAACATTTATAATTAAAATTTGGCAATGTATCTTGACACTCTATATCTTGTTTACATCAAATATTTTATTATAATATGACATTTTATTCAACATTTGTGAGAGATGTTGGATGCGTGAAATAGGAACCTTTATCTCACTCACAATAATGGCAATAATCACTCCTTCCTCAAACATAATTGTCTTAGTGCTTTCAGTATTTGCATCTTCATTAATCTTAAAACTATCATAATTTAAAAGAGAATTCAGGTGAAAGAAATCACCAACGTTACTGCCTAAGTCGTAAATAACATCTATAGCAATAGGTTCAATGGCCAAACCTAAATCAAAATCTTACAAATGAATTGGCATAATTACAACTTTAGTTATAATATTTTTAGGCTCATGTAGACCAATTGGAACCACAAGTTCAGAGTAAACCTAGACTAGTTTTTTTACTAGCCACTTGACCTAGTGTACCAATAGCATCTCAACAAAAGTGGAATCAATTTGAATTTTAGCCCTAGTATAATCAGAAAAATCATTGGATAGTTTCAAACTCTGGATAACTTTCAGCAATGCCTCCACTCATTCTAAATATCAAAGGTTAAGCTTCAAGAATGGTTTTGTCCATGATTGATCCACCACTAGCTGTAATTATCTTAATTTGATCCTTTATGCTTAATCCTTATAAAAAAATGATATAATAAATTACGTGGTGGCAATTTTGTAATTATTGTGAACTATATTACATTGGTTGTTGATTTAACCGATGTAATACATCATTTTTTAAAATTAAAAAATTAAAAAACATTTTAATCGTCACTTTTTTAAAATTAAACTTGATATTACATTGGTTATATATGGGAACCGATGTAATATATCTGCTTGATTTTAAAATAAATCGTCACTTCTGCTTCCCCTCATTCCATCTGCTTTCGTTTTCGTGTTAATTTCACTTCTCCGTTTTCCACCTTCGTTTGCATTGTTGCTCTTCCATTCGAAGCCGTCGTTGCTCCTCCATCGTCCACATCGTCGCTCCGCCGCACTACCGTTCAGTCACACCGTTTCACAGACCCAGTCGCGCGACCATGGAGTATTGGGTCTCAATCATTTTGTGCTTTGCACCGTCCAACCCTAGCCCTAAGCCATCGTTGCATCGCCCTCAACTCACGCCTCTTGGTCATGCTTTTTGGTGGGCTTCATACATGATTCTATAACGTCGTTCTCAACCACCACCAATGATGTCATTCTTCCCACCCACCACCAACGAGAGGGATTTTGTGTTCAGGTGTCGTGGGTTGAAGTGTGGTGGTTTAGGCGTTGTTTTCGGTGAACTTTCCAATGCTTAATGGCTTTTGTTGGCATCTAGGGTTTGTTTCAAGCCAATGTAACAATGTTTTGTTGAATAAGGAAAAATTTATTTGTGTGTGTTTTGATTTTGTTATGGGTTGTGTGTTAACTGTTGGTTTCTTTTGGCAGGTGAAAGGTTAGGGGTGTTTTACCCACTGACTAGATGCTTGCCATCTGTTTGAAGAAATAATGCCATGCTCTTTTGTGGTTCTTACAAATTGCTCACCAAGTGTTTGTCTTATTACATCTTAGATAAAGTTATGTTGTTTCAAATCTTCCTAAAAAAATAATGGATGCAAGTTAATTCATTATAATTTTAACTCTTTATTGTTGCAGGTTTTGGTTTAGAAGCTAGAAAAATCTGTATTCTATTTTTAAAAAAAATAGTATAGGATATTACATTGGTTCCCACGAACAACCGATGTAATATTTGCACATCATATTACATCGGTTTAGACAACCGATGTAATATGCCCTAAAAAACCGATGTAATATCACTTTATTGTACTAGTGCTTCATAAAAATAGTGAAACAGTAACAGCTCACTAAATTGACCAGGGCAAACAACACATAAATTCTTGAATCTCTCACAATGGTGATAAATACTCTTTTCTAGAAAATGTTGAGGCTAGGGAAAATTTTGCTGAAAACTTTCGCTACATTTCATCCTAAGTACTGAGTGACTGGAGTTGGATATTACGTAAGTCATTCCTTATATTTGTCACTCAAAAAAATTAATGCCTTCCTCTTGATAAAATTCTCATGAACTTCAGTTGTCTTCCTAGTTAAGCACACATCGTGGAACTTCAACAGGTGGTTGTGTGGATCTTCTCAAACCAGTCCATGATTATGGGTAGCCTCTTGATCAATTTATACTTCAACTCATAACTAGTTTTTGCTCGTTTAATATTTTATGGAATCTGCATAAGTCTAGGTAGGCAAGCATCAATAAACTCATTCGATGTCTTTTCAAGTGCAAGGCCATTCATTTTAGATTAGAATTCTGGTTCAGCAACTAATGCAGTCAACTAGACAATTTGGTATGGTCTTGTTGATTCTCTTCCTTTTGATGTAAATGATCTAGCAGAAACCTGTTCATGCGCTACAATAAAGCACACAAGAAAAAATAGCACTAAAATAGTAGTAGAAACAATATCAGAGCTTAATAAGTCCCTTCTCATTATTGTTTTTCCTTTGCTAAATACATTCTTTTGGGTCAATTTAGTGATCTATTCTTAGTTTTTAGATTAGATTTAGGTTAAAAGAGCATTCTAGGTTAGTTTTACAAATATAGCTTAATTTGGTGTTTTTAGTATTTTTTTAGTGTTAGTTGTAGAATTAGTCTTATAAATAATCTAGGTGAGTAGATCCTTAGTCTCGATATTAGTTTCGTGGAAAGTTAAGTTTCGACTTTATAAGTTAGTTTTATATTATAGATAAGCATTAGTTATTTTAATTGATAGTAAGTCTTAGCATAGAGTGAAGGGTTAGAGTACCGTTAGTTAAGTCGTATTAGAATTAGAAACTCAGTTTTAGTTTTGGTAGAGTTAGACATTTCAGTTCTTAGAATTAACATAGTTAATAAAAGTGAGTTCATCTAGTTAAGTCTAGCTTTAATTCCTTTAGGTGAATAAAAGTCTAACTTGTGATCAGTAACTTGTGTGCAAGATAACACATTCAAATCAAGGGATAAAATTTGATTGGGAATCTGAAAAGTGGGATCCAACAACTGCAAAGGAAGCTAAATAAAATTGGAAGAGCATTTGAAGTATGGAAGTTTGACTTTTGTGTTGACTTTCAAATCAGAAGTTCCAATCAGTGTTATTGATATCGGATAACAGAAAATATCGGATACCCTAAAAATTCTTTATAAAGTTATGGCAGAAATATTAGAATTAAAAGAAATATAATATATGGATATAGATAATTAAAAAATATATTTTGTCTAGAAGAATGTGAGAGGCGATCACTACCAGTGAGCAGCGGAGACCGGCAGCAACTGGCGTTGGACGGCGGTTATCGGCGATGAGCATCGGCGACCAGCAACAAGAGTAGTCCAAGAAAAAGAAGAAGGTAGACCTGGAAGGGTTAGTGGGGGTATTAGGTTAAAAGAAATGTTTATTGGGCCTGGCCCAAATTTTTATTAAAACATTAGTTGGGCTTTTAACCCACTTAATACACAGAAAAGAGAACGTATTCAGCCTTATAATTAAGGTTTCGTTGTGCTCAGCTGCATCTGGTAGGTAAGCTTTCTCAACATGTCGTTGCCGCTATTTCTTCTCCACTTCTTCTCCACGCCGTCCCGCCTTTTTCGCCGTAGCCGTTCCGCACCGGCCACCCATTATAAAAAGAGTAGCGGCAATGGCCGCCATGAGAAACCCGCATCACCACTGCATTTGTATGGCGACAAGCTAAGAAACCACCCTCGGTTTCCACCATAACGCCATCATAATTGATTTTTAATAACACTGGTTCCAATTGATGATTCCAGAATTATAAGCCCTCAAGGACATTAAAAGGGTTTGGAATAAAGTAATTGGTTGAGAAGAAAGCACCAATTCTACCAAAGATAGAAGTCAAACTAGTGAACAATGCAAAAGTTTAAATGTTGATCAAAGTTTGACTTTTTGATTTGGAGCTTGGAATGAAAGTGCAATTTGTGGAGACGGTTCCAGTCACTCAAACACATTTGTTGAAGGCTTAATCAACTAGTGGGAATGCTTCTGAAGGATGCCATCAGGCTGAAGTTACCCAATTTGAGGTAGTTACCAACCATAGTAATTCAAAGGAGCTTGGTTTATTTTCTTCTAGAAACTTGTAACTAGAGTAGTTAGCTAGTAGTTATGTAGTTGGTAGCTCTATATAGGAGTGAAAAACACATAATTTTTCATTCATCCACCATGTTATTAGATTCACCGTACACGGTTCTGCATTTTCTCTATATTTTTAGGTTTCATAGTTCATTTTCACCTTGATTTTGAGAAGATCTCTTGGAGTAGACTGGACAATAGGCTATTCACAAGGATTTGATCCAAGTTTTGGTACATTTTACAATTGTTTTTTTGAATTGTATGTTGCTTCTACCATGAATTTAGTGCATTTTCACCATTTATTTCAATTGATTCCTTTTCTTTCCACTTTTTCATGAGCAAACAACAAATGTTTAATGTTTGAGCTTTTGATGATTCATTTCACTTCGTGAATTAGTTTTGATTATATAAAAATGTTCAAAATTGATCAGAGCAAAAAGTACCCATACTAACCCAACTGAATGCACAATCATCCTTGGCTAAAGTGAATTAAATCATCATGAGAATTCTTCATCTAAGATTTTGAGTTTTGTTTCAATTTTGGTTTTCCATTGTTTAAATCATCGTTTCTAGTTTGATGAGTTTTTTTACCTATTAGAATGTGTTTTGGATGTTCGATTGGTAATATAAAGTCTTAATTCAAAATCCAATATGCTTAATACTGTTTTTCATGTGTTCATCTCATTGTTCAGCATTTTTGATTCATATTCATTCATTCGTGCATTGTTTTCCATGATTTTTTTATTCCTATAGCTTTGTTTTAGTTAGTCGAACATGTTTGAACACTTTCATTTCATTTTTTACCCGTAATTTCTGAGTTCTTATTTCAGTAGTTAAGTTTGTTGTTTCTCGTTAGCTAGTTAACCTAGGTTCTGTTTAATCCAATTCTCACTTGACATACAACCAAATGCTTTCGTTCCAATTCATTTATTCAATACGCATTGAAACGAGTTTATTGAGATGTGGAACTCATGATTTCATGTACTAAGTGAGGAAAACAAGTGTTGCCCACTTTCGAAAAGAGGAAGCTTCTTTGTCAACTTAGTTTCACTATTTTTTATGTTTAATTTGTGATTTTCTAATTCCAGTTGTTTCAGTGTGTTTTAATTACACTTTAATGTAAGACCCGAGAAATTTAAATAATTAATTAAATAATTATTTAATAAATACGGGTAGTAGGAGCCTTTGTGGCATTTAATGCAAATTGTTGTGATGTGCAAACGTATTAGCTCAAATGGTTGAGAGTACTTTATTATGTGAGAAGACTTGGGTTTGAGTCCTATGTATGCCAATTATATGATATTTTAAAATGTACATTATTTTAATGTTATGATTGAATGGGAGTAGTGATAATGTTATCCTAAAATCATAGAAATTACCATGAAACATGATTGGTTGAATTAGTTTTGCACTTGCATTATGAATGGTTGTGGTCAAATCTTGCTAAGAACGAATTTAACTTTCTTTTTGCCAAAATTTCCTTTGGCATGGAGATGAGAAGGCAGAGTAACCCTAGCTGCCAAGAGAGGCAGCCTAGTGGACTATGAGACAACCAATAATGGTCCTTGAATGGTCATTAACACCACATTCAAAGCTAATTTCGTTTTCTCTATCATTAACAAGCATTAAGGCTTGGTTAATGGTCTAACTAGAGAGTTTTTGGTGAAAAAAGAGAGACAAACATGAAAGGGCAGAGGAAAAACGAAATTTACAATGGAAAAGAGGGTATGAAGGTGTTTTTGAGTGGAATTGAGAAAAGCATCAAGTGCATTGGGAGAAGGCCAAGGTTAAACTAGTGGGGGCACAAGAGAAGTCACAATTCTTCCAAGTGAGCAAGAATTATCCAGGTAAAGGGAGCTATTTTGTGTATTCTGTATTATGTATGAATGAATGTGCCTTGCCATGACATGATTGCATGGATTTTCCCTTGTTTTCGTGCTATTTTCGTAGGTTTCTGGGTTTCCGCCTAGAAACTGCCTGACGGGCATGAGGATGCCGCTAGGCAACGCATCCGACTTTGCTTGTTTTTATGGATTTTGATATGAACCGCCTGGCGGCGATGAATATCCGCTAGGCGGCGCGACAATATTCGCATTTTCTTGGCTTGTTGTTGATGACTTCTGAATATGATTTTGTGAATAATGTCATGTGTTTGATATTATAAAAATTACAGAATTAGGGTCTGATGGTGCTTTGAAGATGTTATGTATTGTTAACAATGGATAGAGGTTGGGTTTTGGAAGGGAAGAACCCAAAACTGAATTATCATAGCTCAACAGATGTATGAGATATTGAGGATAATATCATTAGACGTTGGGTTGATAAATTATTTTTGAATACATCACAGGTACAACAACCTGGAGATTCACCCAGGCTCTAATGTACCGCCTGGCGGTACCCTGCTTGCCACCAGGCGATAGTTGGTATAGAGTCAATTGAGTGCATTTAATTATTTAGTTGTGAAAGGGATTATTGGAGCGAATTGTACTAGAGAAATTAGTCAATGAAATTTGGAAGGATTAATGTATAGGAATGCATTGTGACTAACGCAAGGGGAGAATTTGGATGGTATATCATGGTAGAAGTGGTTTGGTAATGAGTATAAAATCCTGTCATGGTGGTTTAATTAGTTGAGTGATAAGAAGAAATGATATAAAGTACCTATTAAAAAGGGTCAAGAATTTCGATACCTTAATGTGGGGATTGGTGACTTTTGTCCTATAAGTAGAAGGATGGATGTGAAGGTTAAATAGAAGGGATAGGTATAGGTTGATTGAATGTGTTGAATCATCATTTGGAATTTTGATCAGAATGGGTGTTGTTGGGTGTGGTGTGTATTGAGGACTTGGTGAGGTTATTTTGAAAGTTTGGAAATAATTGGATAAGAGTGGGGAGTAGGTACATAAGATTGAGGGATATTAGAGATGTTTACGTGTGTTGGACTACAGATAGGTAGGTCCATAGAGCAGGATTACGAGTAAGGAAGTTCGTAGAGCAGGACTACGAGCGGGGAGGTTCGTAGAGGCAGGACCATGAGCAGGCAGGTTCGTGTGAGCATCATAATTCTGAGTCCATGACTAACCATTTGTGTGAATTGAAGGTTGAAAAGCCTTGGGGGTTTAAGGTCTTGGCCAAGAACTAAGTATAATAATATAGCTGAGCGTATTTATATTACTTAACTGATGTGTTATTTAAATGATGAGTTCACCCTTTTTGTTTTTGTTTGGCAATGATCGTGTGACTTGTCACACGGGACCAAATGACAATACAGGTGATGCTGTTGACGCATAGCGACAAAGAGGGGGCTAGCTTGGGAATTTGAGTTAGGAAATTATTAGTGTTTTATACTATTTTTGATGGATTTTGGAAAATTGTAATAACTGTATTACTCTTGTTTTATTAAATTATAGCGCGTTGAATAATGTTTCAAATCTTCCCGCGTTTGGGATTAATAAAAGTTTGACGTTTGAATTTCTATTAATTATATATTTATTTTAATTAAGTAATTTCCAATAGGGATGTTACATGTTCTTCATGTGTTCATCTCATTGTTTGGCATTTTTGATTCGTATTCATTCATTCGTGCATTGTTTTCCATGATTTTTTATTCCTATAGCTTTGTTTTAGTTAGTCGAACATGTTTGAACACTTTCATTTCATTTTTTACCCGTAATTTCTGAGTTCTTATTTCAGTAGTTAAGTTTGCTGTTTCTTGTTAGCTAGTTAACCTAGGTTCTGTTTAATCCAATTCTCATTTGACATACAACCAAATGCTTTCGTTCCAATTCCTTTATTCAATACGCATTGAAACGAGTTTATTGAGATGTTGAACTCATGATTTCATGTACTAAGTGAGGAAAACAAATGTTGCCCTGCACTTTCGAAAAGAGGAAGCTTCTTTGTCAACTCAGTTTCACTATTTTTGATTTTTAATTTGTGATTTTCTAATTCCAGCTGTTTCAGTGAGTATTAATTGCACTTTAGGATCATTTTAATTGTTTAGATTGTTTGTTAATTAATTACATTGCACAATTCATTTTCATAGTGCACCTAAGCCTTTCTACAAAGCACCTTGTTTTCATATAATTTCATTGAGGAGTTTTTAAAAATTGTTTAGTTCGTGACTTTTTATCCATTGATTTGAGTATTTTGGCTTTCATAGTAAATATGTTTCATTTATTTTTAATCCATTTTCATGCATTACGTGTTGTCTTCGAATAGGTTTCATGCATCATTCTCAAGGCTATAAATGAAAATGCGAAATAATAGACATCGCTTTATGAAATAAATGTTGTCGAAATGGGTACATATAGATAACCCTTTTTCAAATAAACGCTATCTATGTTTTAATTATTTTAAATAAAAAATTTATTATTTTAAATAGACCAAATAGAGAGCGTTTAACTAAAAAATGGTCTATATATTAGAAATAGACAACGTTTAAGTAAATATTCCTTCATGCCATACATTCACATTTTCTCTTCTACATCCCTCATGCAGGAATAGCATCCGTGACTCCAACCATAGTAGCATCTGCGCTTTCCAACCACAACAACATATGTCGTTTCCAACCACAACAACTTTCATTCTTTGAGCGGGCGTTATCGATTATAGGTTTGGGAAAGTCTTCCGTCTTGTAGTAGCGAGTGGGCGCTCTCCAACAATTTTTGCAGCAACAGATGACTTCTCCCGTCTTTCGGGAGCGAACTAATATCAACGACAAGCAGCCACTAAAGTGGTCCTTCTCTATGTACCAAACTCTCTTCCTTTCTCTTTCTACCTTCTATTTTGTTCATTCTTTGTTCTTTTTTTATCTATTTTGGCCATCAAATGTTTGGGCCCTAAACTCCTAAAGTTACATTTGAAACTTGAAACCAAATATGCAAATAGGTAATTCTTGAAATGGCAGAGGGACTAGGATAGTAAATATAAAGGTCTAATAGGAGAGGAAATAATAGTGTATCCCTTATATCTGCTAATTATTTTTTAGGGAATTGATAGAATGTAGGGCAATTGTAGAATCTGAGGGGAAAAGAATTGATATTGAGGAATATGTAAATGACATTGACCCTAGTATTCTTCGATTCTTGCTTGTAATAGAAAAGAGGTTTGTTGTATTCCTGTATTTTATTGTTTATGTATATTATGTCTTCATCAATGTTTGTTGCTATATATTTGAAATGTGTATACATCTTCTTACTTTATAGAGAGTTCAACTGAATTAGACGAAGTTTTCAGTTGTCTGTTCCTGTTAATACTAGCTAGTATTGAATCGTTGGAAAGGTTAAGCGGTAGTGCTATAGATGAAGTGATGAGTATTGTATTGGTTTTATGGATAGATTAATCATTGTTAGTCAATACTGAGCATTCTCTTCTAGGTAGTTTAAGTTGTGATCTTGATTCATCATAACTCATTATAGTAGTTGTCTTCTTGTAATTCTTTTCTATTGGATTGGGTAGGTTGACATTGTAGTTAACTCTCAATTTTGTCCATAGTTGATTAAACTCATGTTCACACCATTATTTTGATTTTTATATAAGTTTGTTTAAGAGATTTATCTCATAGGAATTCTAATGGGTGCACATAATTTTATTGCATTTATAATTGCATGATAATACTTCAAGTTTATTCCATTCATGGTGGGATGCTCAACACGTGAATCAACTCTACAATATAGATTAGGGTGCTTTCATGCTTATGAATTAGTGGTAGGTGCATTCTATTTGTGAAGAAAATTCATTCATTTAGGCATTTGAATGTTTATTTCATATTTTCACTGCATATGATTTGGTTTGAACTCATTTTGCATATGCCACAGTCTAGTATAAATTAATGGGGATGTGCTATTGGTGTAATGTGATAAATTCATTGTTGTCTTGTGTTATTTGCCACTATCCTGCACTGATTTAATACTATCATGACATTCAATGCATTTTCTTATTTAGCTTAGCACTGCATCTAGGTTTATCTTCTTCTCAATTAGTTTAATTCATCTTTCTATTTTTTTTTTCCATCATTTTGCATTGCATTTATCATTTTGATGCATAAATCTGGTTCTGAATTCAATTATTTCTCTACTACTAAAATCTAATTCTATGATGTCATATAAAATCTAGACTTTGATGTTGTTCTCATCCTATAGTAGCACTTTATCAAAACAAATCTGATAATGCATAGTGGATTTAATTTTGTATTATAGCATCATGACAAAGCTTTCTGCACTTTTAATTGCATTTTCGTTGCACGAGTTGCTCGAATCGATCGAAATCACATTTTTGCTCAAATTTGAGAATTAAGGTTCACGAAATTGGGTACTTTGTGTGTTGTGCATGAAATCGAGTGATTTCCGTTTCTAAATGCAATTTAGATCAATTATAATTATTCTACACCATTACATTTTCAATTGCATTATCAAAAGATCCCGATTCGAGGTTACCATGCACTTGGTTCATGAACATGTTCTTGATTTTCAGCAGAGTTCGAGTTTGATGAAATTAGACCAATTTAATCATTGCATTAGCCTAGTTTTGATCATTAAACATTTTTTGAGCAATTATTATTAGCTAATTCATCATTCCCTACCATTTTGTGCATTACATGTCATGCATTCATGCATAGTTCTTAGCACTTTTTGCATTTGATGATTTTGAGTTTTATATTTTTAAGTGTTGATTTTGAATAAATTTCCCCACTGCAATTCAAGCATAAATATTGCATTTGACTTTAGCCATTTCCACGGATTGATTCCCAAGGTTCTCCCTATATTACATTTTTAAGGGGAAATTGGTTTTGACTAAGTCTTTTAGACGACAAAAAGGCTTTATCAATCATACATGGCATATCAAGCTTTGGCATTGCATCTAGAAGTGGATGAGATGAATTGGTTTGCTGTTGTGATTTGAATCTCGAATCTGTCTTGGGCTCTTGTATTGTGTCTTGATATGAATTGGATTGGGTAGGTTAACATTGTAGTTAAGTCTCAATTTTGTCCAGGGTTGATTAAACTCATGTTCACACCATCATTCTGATTTTTATATCAGTTTGATCAAGAGATTTATCTAACAAGAGTTCCAATGGGTGCACATAATTTTATTGCATTTATAATTTCATGATAGGACTTCAAGGTTATTCCATTCATGGTGGGATGATCAACATGTGAATTCAGTTTTGCAACATAGATTGGGTTACTTTCATGCATTTGAATTAATGGTAGGTGTATTCTATCCGTCGGGATAATTGACAACGCTATCGTGAATCAGTCAAATTAATACTACTTATCTATAACAACTTCAGTATTGTTAAAAAAATAGTCAACAAAATAGAAAGGGTAAAGTAACCCAAATTCGTTTGCCAACGAACACAGAATTACTTTTTAACAAATTAGTTGTTATAAAAACTATACAAAAGAGTTAGTCAAATTATAAAAGGATTATGATAAATGAAAGAAATAAAATTTAAAAGATAAAAAGAGATAAAAACAATGGTAAAGAAAATAGGTTGATTCCATTACTTTTACAAAATAGGATTCATCATTGGTTTCCTAAAGATTATTGTTATTGATTTCTTGTTTAAGATTTCAAATTAATCAATGTAACTTTTCAATTAATTTGTTGGCGTCCTCACTTTTAACCAAATTAACTTTTCAATCAAAAACAATAACTTTATAGATTAATCATGGTAAATTTAACCAAAGTAACTTCTCAATTAAAATCTAAAAACCCTTGGACTCATATGATTGCTATCTTATGTAGATTTAACACTATGCTAACTTGCCACAATGTAAAAATTATTACTTTTACTAGATTAAGAACCAAAAGACATAGATGAAAATAAATCACAACAAGAATCAAAAGAACAAACAAATTTATTCATCTAACCTTAGAATTCAATTAAGAAATTACAATGGAACTAACCCTTTAAGTTTAGCCCTCCATGGAATGCAAAATAAAATAAAAATATAAGAAGAAAGTATATATATATATATATATATATATATATATATATATATATAAAAAAAAAAAAAAAAAAAAAAAATAAAAAAAATATATATATATATATATATATATATATATATATATATATATATATATATATATATATATATAGAGAGAGAGAGAGAGAGGGAGGGAGAGAATCAAGGCCCCTCCTAAGGGTGTTTTAGCACTTCATTTTGTGTTATTTTTCCTTTCTAAAACTTTTTTTATTTAAATAAAATATTTATTTGTCTTTAATTAATTAGTTTTTATTGTTAGTGTATAAAAATAGTTTTCAGAAAAATGTGATAAAAATGTTTATTTTAGTAGTCTTTTATTGCATTTTAGTTCTCTTCTTCTTAAAACTCACTTTTTAATAAAACTAGTTTGTTAGGATACCCTCTTAATTGTGGTAAATTGAATTTGACCCCTTGATCTAACTTTTCTTTATTGCAAGGATGCCCCTAGTCAATTAAAATAGTGGTGGTTAAAACGCATAGCTCAACTTAAGTGCCACGAGCCCAATCAGAAGCATGGGTTGTTGTGACATAACTAACCTTTCTCAAAGTGGAATATAGATCTATTGAACCTGGTTTGAGAAAGAGGTGAAGTTGGTGCGTGAATGCCACACAGGGTTCGCAAAGGCAAAGTTGGTGTGTGATGAAGATGATTTGAGGATCAAATGGACCGTAAGCGTGGCTGATTTGGAACGTTGAGAGAAGATCAAGGTTGATCAAGAGTGCCACAAAATTGGGTGCAAATCTACAATACTGATGCGCGAAGGGAGCAAGGATCATGGTTAGGCAAGTTTTGGTTTTCTTTTCTGTTTTTTTTAGGGGTTTAAAAAGGGGAAGATTTAGATTTTTTAAGGGGGGGGGTCTAGTAGTGAGCGAGGGAGAAATTTTGGGGCTAGGATTCGGTGTTCATGTTCTTGCGAGAGAGGGGAAAAGTGTAATGTAAGAGGGTTTCTCCATATCTGATGAAGCGAAATAGTAGCCTTCATGAGATTGGGGTTTCCCCTTTGTGTTAGGTAACTCTACTTAGTTCTCCCACTTAGAATTAGTTCTTCCACTTGGAAATAGAAACCGGGATTGGGCTAAGAGAGTTCCCTTTCACCATTTAAATTTGCAGCAATTTCATTATCTCTTGTAAGCCCTTGATTTTGCAATGAAACACCACTATATGTCATTTTTCAGTTTTGATTTACAATTGCTGAGTTCATTTGCTTATTGTTCACTTGCAATTTTATGCTTCGGCCTTTAAATTCTGCAGCAGTTTAAATTCTCTTTACTGCTTTCCAAGTTTAATGTACAGTTTGTGATGCTATGATGGTGTTTGAGCTTGGTTCATATTTTGCACACAATTTTGGTTCCTTTTAGGAATCCATGTGACACCAAAGTGGGCATAACCTCACGAGATGTCTTCTCGAGTGCAAAGAGGGCCATAGGTTGATCACCAAACTAGTATTCAACTAGTCATTCTGTAGTTTTTGATTCTGATTTTTCCTATGCTATTTTAAGATCATGCATCAATTTACCTTTACTATCTTGCTTTAATTTTCTGGAGTAATTAGTTTGATTCAGGTTTCTATTATTATTTTGGTTGAATTCCTTCTTCCATGCACTTTGTCAGTTTCTTTGCATTTTAGTAGCAATCTTGATGTTGTCATAGGATGATTATTGTTGCCATCAAGTATCTATCTTGCATTTGCATTGTGTTAATCATAATTTCACCACTCTGCATTAGTTTTCAGCTATGCACCCATTTTGCATTCATGAGTTGAACTGATTTGAAGCTAAAATTAGAATCTCAAGCAGTGCATGTAGATTCTATGGAAGCACATTGTATCCTGCATAGATTATTGACTCTATCATGATCTATCACTTTTGCTGATTTATTCTTCTACTGACATGGTATGAAATTGCCTGCTGCCATATAGTGTTTGAACCTGCCTTTGAGTGATTTAATGAGAATTTCTACTACTAAGGTCTATATATATATATGTATATATATATATACATATATATATATATATATATATATATATATATATATATATATATATATATATATATATAAATATATATATATATATATATATATATATATATATATATATATATATATATATATATATATATATATGTATATATATATATGTATATATATATATATAGATATATATACATATATATAGATATAGATATAGATATAGATATAGATATGTATATATACATATACATATACATATCTATATC
>Ga0214545_1002833_pt1 | contig 33288 bp, 16 predicted proteins | sample CNSS4metaG_FD_160064 | JGI IMG/M metagenome (GOLD analysis project Ga0214545, IMG submission 160064) | Root nodule microbial communities from cowpea collected in UCLA plant growth center, Los Angeles, California, USA - CNSS4 | ecosystem: Host-associated > Plants > Roots > Nodule | place: USA...
CACTTCCAAGCCTTAACACTGTTCACCACACTTAAAGGCTGGGGGACTGGTGTATCACACCTAGCCGGTTTTGCTAGTTCACCAACACATGTCATCCTTGACCGACAACCCATATCGGACAAGGCTGAGGGACTGGTGTACCGTACCTAGCCAAACTCAATCAAGTAAATAGTACACAAGTCAAAACCACCTACCATCTAGTACCCGGACACCACCAGCACAAACCATCTAGGCAGGTAGCCGGCCGAAACCGACTACTTGCCTAGAAAGTTAACCAACATCAATACCCTATCTTCAATAGACCTCTAAGACCTGTTTTAGGACCAGGCCCACTCATGGCCCAAGCTGGGGCCCAAGACAAAACCCAGCCCATACAATAGTCAAACGTCATTAATATTCTATAAATACACGTGGACCCCATCATTTAAAGGTACGCATTCATTAATTGCTGATTTGACTCCCTGAGAGCTTTGACTTACTTGAGCTTCGGAGATTCTTCTGCAGGTAACCCCTCCTAGGTTCAAGCCGATATGTATCGAAGGGGAAGAGGCCAACTGAGGAGATAGCGGACTACATGGTAAGGTGTCTCTTATGCCTGACTTCTTATTTGTTCTCTGCAGGAACAGAATCATTAAGTATGCTTTTGCAAATCATTTAGCAAAACTATTGATGAAGAATATGAAGAACATCATAATCTATTATATTCTATAAATAATTAATTATTTTGAGGTTCCGAAATTTGTTTTAAGCCATGTAAATAATCCATTATGCTGTAGATTATCTTAATTAAATCATCTATATATTTCAAAATATATTTGATTATTTAGAGTAAATAATCGATTATGAAATATTTGATAAATTCCATATATTTTATAAAGTGTGACTATTATTTATTTATTTATCATTCTATTAGTTTTGAGTTAATTTCATAAAATTATTTTTTAATATAATTTTATTTATTTATATTTAATAAACAAGTATAGGAAAAGATTTTTCATTCTAGAGGAAACTTGAGTTATTTGAGCAATCAATAAGTCCAAGGCTAAAAATACTTAAGTAACACTTATTTTGAGTGAATCAAGTTAGCTTAAATAAGCTTGAGTGAGTTAAGCTCAATCTTTTTGCCAGTGGGAATCGAACCCCCAACCTGACCTTTAACACCTCTGGCTCACCAACAGATGCTACCAGTTGTGCTGCAAGCAATTTAGAAGTTACTTGAATGATAGAGTCATGTAATTTCTTAAACAATAAAGCATAGTTTTTAAAGCAACCTTAACATTATTGCTACACACTTGAGCAAGTTGCATGGAAGAACAAATTCAAAACAAATATTATTAATTTAGGGTTTGATAAGTAATCAAAACACACAAAGAAACATCACAATAAATATATCACACCACACTACACACTAAAACTACTTTGATAGATGGGTGTAAGTAGGCATACACATGCACACACACGAACACACATATACAAACACACACACACACACACAAACACACACACACACACACACACACCCAATAACATTATTATTGAGGATTACATCTTATAATCATTTTCTTTTGGTTTGGTATTTTGTTTTTAATTTTTGTCCACATATAAATTATTTATATATTTATTTTTTGTGAAAAATACAATACAAGAAGAGATGGGTAAATTGTGTATTAAACATTTTTTATAATATTTTCAAATATCATCGTTTAATGAAAATGATGTCTTAAATTCACACTCACTATCAATATGTTTACGTAAGAGCAACATTTGATTAAGAAAACAACACATAATTTTATTTAGATATATGCAATGTCAAAATATTTTGACAAATTTAGTCCCACAAACTCTCCTTCTTTAAAGTTAGAAGATTGATTAATAATAAGTAATTTAACAGAGTTGAGAGTAAAGAAGATTTATGCTTAATGTTTTTATATTAGTTCATCTATAAGCTTAGACTACATCAAATTATTGATCAACTTGATTAAGTTTCAATCGGTAAACTATTGCTGCAAAATACAAAAATAAGTATTCTTTGGATCTTAGCCACTCTTAGCTCTAAGTATTATTTAAATCTTAACCACTATTAGATAAGTTTGAATATTGTTTGGAACATAGTCACCCTTGGCTAAACAACCCAAGAATTGTTTGGAATGTAAGATTGAGTATTATTTAGAATGTAGTCACTAATAAATCTTTTGTTGCGCAACATTTAGTCAAAACTTGATTTCCTTGCTAACTAATGTAGTGTAGTGATTAACCAAGGCTTAATCCTAGGAAAGACAATTTGACTTCAAATGATTCTTGTGTAAGTTCCATGAAATGGAGGAAATCTATCTGGAAACATATATTAGAACTAAGTAAAACTACTATGAAAACATGTGTGTAAACTGTTTGTTCAAAGAAACTAATGAACTAGAGTGTATGCAAGGTCTTCGAGAAAATGCCTAAGTAATTATAAGTAACAAATGCAAGGCAATTAACTAATATACTAAACCTATATGCAAAATCACATAAGCATGGAAAATGTTCCTAACACATGAATCAAAACAGATAAACCACTACAAACGATACCAAATCACGATACATAGAAAATCAAAATATGAATGGAACTTCATGAGTTTGGACGTATGCAAGAGTACAGGACAACTTTGCAAATCAACTTAGAGTGAATGAAGCAATGATGTAATGATGCAAAATGGTATGAAATGGTCTCCATTGAACATAGAAACTGAAATCATACAAAATGGTCAAGTAAATCATAAGTTCCCAATATGTGAACCCTAACTAACAAAATTAACAATCAAAGTGTAATTGCACAATTAAATGCGACAAGCTATGAAATCACTACTGAAACAAAGTGAATAGATCATGTATTGCATCACAAGTAGGTTAGAAATAAGAAACGAATCTGAAAAACACTAGAAAATGAAAATCAAAGTGAAGATTAAATGGAACAGTGTGTGAGCACGTTTTGGCTGAATTGAGTTCATGAATCCAAAATTAATTGCCTAAGTATATACGATTCTAATCAAAAGCCCTTTGATAGAAATTACATGATTGTGCATCATTTGAAATTCAAGTTATTTCCAAGTCTAATCTAGTAATTTTATGAATCAATGAATGCTTAACAATCAAAACTAATTCATGATCAATTTAGTAGAAAAGAAAACTAAGAAATGGAAAAAGAAGTTGTAATAGAATAGAAATCACAATTTCATTCAAAAGAAACAATGGAAACATGTTCACAATCGGTGGAATTGAAATGAAACTCACAAAAGCACAAACGAGAAAAGATCCTTGGTCCAATGCCTACTATGCGGTCATTGATCCAAGCACAATCCGAAACAAACAACAGTAAAGTAGTGGAGAGAGTAGAGGGAAAATATGGTTTTGTGGTGGAGTGAAATGTATGATTATGGTAAGTGTATATGCGTTGTGATTGTGTGAATGAATGTGTCCCCCCTCTGTAGAATCGTTGATGAACATATATATCAGTTTGCAAAACTGAAAACGACTTATTATAAGTTGTAGTAATTGCCAAAAACTCCTTCCTCGACTAGACTAACTCCTAAGTACTTTAACTAACTAACTCCTCTTTGGTCCATCAACACCCTTTGATCGAGGTCGTACTTGAACAAATAAAATAGTTTAAATATAACACATAGGAATTAACCCAAGGTCGTCTCCTAGTGACCAATATTATCCTTCTTACTAAAATTCTGTATGGAACGTTTGTAGAACCATTCATGGTCAAGAAAAGAATGAAACTCTTGTATGTAGGAGGGATAAAGCAATTGCAAAATCATAAATATCTTGGCTGGGTCTACCTCTATGCCCTTACTAGAAATGATATGCCCTAAAACTATGCCTTGTTCTACCATGAAATGACATTTATCAAAATTTAGAACAAGATTGGTTTCAATGCATTTATTTATAACTTTATCTAAACTTTTAAGACATGCATCAAAAGAGGATCCATACACTGTAAAGTCATCCATAAACACGTTAATACAATTTTCAAGAAAATTAGTAAAAATGCTAAGCATGCACCGTTGGAATGTGCCTGGGGCATTGCATAGGCCAAATGACATCCTCCTATAGGCAAAAGTGCCGAAAGGGCAGGTGAACATGGTGTTCTCTGGGTCCTCAATTGCAATGTGAATTTAGAAGTAACTAGAAAAACCATCAAGAAAGCAGTAGTGAGATTTATCTGCCTAGCGCTCAATCATTTGATCAATGAATTGTAGGGGGAAGTGGTCCTTCCTCATCACTTGGTTGAGCCTCTTATAGTCAATACAAACTTACCAACTATTTTGCACTCTTGTGGGGATAAGCTCATCCCTCTCATTCTTAATTACTGCAAGGCATGTTTTCTTAGGTACCACTTGGATAGGACTTACCCATTGGCTATCTGAGATTGGGTAGATAATCCCAACTTGTAGAAGTGGTCACCTCTTTCGTAATAGCATCATCCAAATGTATTTTATGCATGCATATTGATGTGGCTATCTCACTAGCTTTTCTCTATCATCCAAATGTATTCTATGCATGCATATTGATGGGATATTACTAGGGATGTCAGCTAATACCCAATAACTTTCTTGTCCTTTATAAGAACTTGCAATAACCTTTGCGCTTGTTCAATAGTGAGGGAGGTGGAGATGATGACAAAAAGTCTCTCCTCATCATCCAAAAAGACATACTTGAGGTTTTTTAGTAGGGGTTTTAACTCTGTAGTGTTGGGTGCTGATAGAAAAGTAGGTTTCAACTTGTACCTCAACATGAAGATCAGATGCATATGTACTTCATACGACATGGTTAGTGCATTCTAACTGTATAATATCAAAATTAATATGTACAACAACCAGTGAGTCAAACTAATAATCAACATCAAAATCAAAATCAACATGAATCTTAGACTTATCATCAATGTCAATGCATGGAAATTCAAACAATTCAGACAATAATGGGTATTTCTTGGCACACACACTTTGAGATTTAGAGATATGGCAATCAACAACATCATCAAATATTGCAGCACAAAAAACATAATGATCCTCTGATGGATGTTTCATGGCATCAAGTAAATTCCATAGACAAAGTACCCGCATATACATCAATCTTAGTTCGGGATGTCTTTAAAAGTGGCCTCTCTAAAATTATTGGGGCATGTTTGGGAGAATCCCTCTTCCATATCCAAAATGTAAAAAATCAAAAGGCAAAATCAATTCACCAACTCGAACCAAGACATCCTTAATGAAACCTGCAGGATGGGTAACACTTATATTTGCCAATTCAATCACCACACTCGTAGGTTGCAAAGGTCCAGGAGACATAGAATTAAAGATAGACAAAGACATGAGATTAATTAAAGCACCTAAATCAAGCATGACATTTTCAAACTTATTATTACCAATGATGCAAGGAATGTAAGATCTAAGAAAATAATTATAATTCTAAGGGATAATTGGATGTGAGGAATATTAATTGAATTGATATGCAAGGTAATATACAAAGGTGGAGAGTAGCATAGTTGGTTAGAGCATTGTCAAGGGATTGGTGCTTGGTGGTAATATTCAAATGAGTTCAAGTTGTGATGTTGAGAACATGTGTTGGTGGATTTTTTTTATGAATGACTTATGTTACATTATAATATGCTACGTGAGTTACATGTCAATATGGTTGTTATCTGATGTGATACATGGTTAGCTCACCCTTACATGTTTGTGGATGTGGTTTCTACCTGCGATGATCGTATGACTTGCGTTATACAAGACTAGATATTGATGCAAATACTACTAGAGAAGCTTAGTTGTGAGGAGTTCATGGGGAAGCTTTGGGAAGTTTTATTTTGACATTTGAAAAGGTTCTTTTGAAATAAAATGTAATAGTGTAGTGGTTTTGAGTTTTCATTTGAAGGATTTGATATTAAACCTCATCGAACGATTTAAGTTAACTGATTATATGAACGATGCTTTAATCTTGATGAATAAAGAGGTTAGGATGAATCTTTTATGAGATAAAAATAATTGTGAAAAATTCCTATCTTATAGAACGGTATCAGAAGTTGTGCTTCACGTTTTAAATGAAAAAAAAAATCTTACACATGACATCTCAAAAGGGGTGTTACATGAAATACAAAATGTACCTGGGTCTTTACATATCTAAAGAATTTAAGGAACATATTTACCTATAAGTGCATATACATTTCTCCCCATGTTGACTTCTCATTGCCTTTTAGCTTTCTCTTATGCGTGCATAGCTCCTTGAGGAATTTGGCATATCTTTTGATCTGGTTGATGGCATCAAGTAGAGGTATGTTCACCTCCACTTCCCAGAAGGTATCTCTTTATGAACCTCTTCCATTATTTTGCTTGGGATGGGTTTTGGTGGGATTGGAAGAGCTATAGGAGGCTGGTGGCAGCTACGTTCACTAGAGGTGGAAGGACCAATTGCATGTTTGTCACGCTTCCTGTTCGATGCAGCAGGGTCAACTTCCTTCTCAAGTGTAGGCTCAGGAGTGGGAACTTCAATCTTCTTCCAATATCTCAATGTGATGACACTCACATTTTTCGGACTCTCCATCGTCTATGAGGGCAACTTGTCTAAATTTTGTGCTTGTGCTTGGTTTAAAACTCTAGTTTCTTGTTGGAATTGCATATTTTAGATTGTCATCAACCTCCCTAACTCCTTTAAGTTTTGATAAAAATAAAAATGTAAAAATTAAAAAAAATGGTGCAAGTTGACTTGTACTTAAAAAAGTTAAAGAAAACAAATTTTGACATATGGCCAGATTGAGCTAGAAGTCACAAAATTTTCCATCTCCTCCCCAAAATAAGTCCATCAAGGACAATTTTTTTGAAATAAGTGTGGGGGAGACAAACTCTAGGTAAGATTTTTTTTTTCTGCTTTTTGTTTTCATTTTAAAAAAAACTTGATTTCTTTTTGGGAAAATTGTGAAAGTATTCCCTTTCTACTTGGTGAAACTTTTAAACAATATATCTCATAAGAAATCCACCAAAAATATTTCCCTGCTTTCGATAAAACATATTGACATTGAATTTTTAGGATTTGATTCAGTAATTGGAATGGTCACGACTCTGGAGAAATAAAAGTCATGTTTATATGAGTGGTTTGTTTCTATGATTTGCTAATTGAGTTGATTTGAGAATTTCTTGATTAAATCTTTTATGAAAGAGTTTTGAACTTGTCAGCCTTGAGCCTTAATGTAAAGGATGGACTGCCATGTGTCATTCATATTTTTCTTGACTGACTTGCTCATGTTTTGTTTATACTTAAATATTTAGCTTGATTCTTATGTTTTGCCTCTTTTAGGTAAATATGCATGATTTGATATGATTGAGGAAATTCTTGTTTCTAGCTACTTGGCCAAATATGCCCACCTTGATATTAACCCATTGGTAGCCCTTTTGAGCTTTTAAACCTCTTTTTCTTGTTTTAAGCCTATTGCATAACCTTGAAAAGAAAAAGACCATATTCTACCTTATGAAGAAAGAAAGAGCTAGTGGGTTGTGTCAGGAATGGTTGAGGAATAAAGTGTGTGGGTGAGTACCTCACCCACAAATTAATAAAAATGGCAAAAAGGAAGAAAAAAATGATGAAAGAGTTTTGAAAATAAAAGTAGAAAAATAATTGCTTCCTCAAAAAGAGCAATAAAAGAAAAAAAAGTTCTTTTTGGAATTATGCTCCATTATTCTTTCTATATTTATTTCAAAAGCTAAAAAATCCTAAAATTTTCCTACCTTTTCCTTGGCCCCGTTATAACCTGTGAAAAGTCCTCACGATCTTTTATTGCATATTTTTTGAAAGTTTGTGAATATTAGAGTCTTGTTAAGTATTATGAGTGTTTACTTGCATTAGTATTTTGAGTGAAAGCACAAGTCAAAACACTTGAGCGAATTTTGGAGAGAAAATATACATTTTATCATGAGTGATATCTTTCATATTTGATTTTCTTGTAAATTCAAAGTATTAACTCATGTGTGAAAAATAAAACTTTTCCATTTGTATATACATGATAACTTGATTTCTAGAAGATTGATTTGTTTCAATAATGTTCATTCCTTTGATCCAGTGTTGATGTGTGAAATAAAGGACCTCATAAAATTTTTTGAAATTACTAAATTTTTCCCAAGAGTGCAAAAGGAAAAGTGTCGGGGTGTGATTAGTTCATATTTACACCCTCATTTGGTATTTAATAATGGAGTTTTAATCGATTTTTGGGCTTAAAAGATTAATTAAATTGAGATTTCTTATAATTGGGTTTATTGAACATGAGATACAAAGACATGTTAAAAATAGCTTTTTAGTTGCATAAATATTTTTTTGGATATTTTGACATGTGTTACTGTAGCTAAGTTGAGCTCATAGAGTGTGAAAATAATTTGATTAAAGCTTCATGACACCTTAAAGGTAAATCCAAGAATAGAAAATTATCAAAATCAAATAAATCCAAGCCAATCATTCCATGACGGCAAGAAAAGCTTGGAAAGTGAAGAAGTTTGGCTAAGCCAAGAAGAAGGAACAAGCAACAAAAATTGGTCCTTGCGATTTTCTCTATCTTGTTCTAGAAGAAGGGCTTTGATAACTCATAAATATTTATGATAAAAGATAATTTAGGAAAGTATATCTTTAGATATTTTTTTATATTTTTAAATTATATCATAAAATATCAAAAGATAATAACTACTAAATCTTTTTAAATATGACAAGATCTTCTGAAATATTTTTAGATCCACAACAAACAAATATATCTTGAAGATATTGAATTATTTAGAAGATAATTTGATGAGATTGAAAAGGGCTGATTTGGAAAATTAATACAAATATTAGTTGGTGATAATTTATCATATATCTTTAAGTAGTTTATTTATTTAATTATATTAGATATTGATATTATCAACCAACTATATTTGTCAAATAGTCTATATCTCTCCAAATATTTTTAAATATTTATCTTTACCTTTATTTTAAAAGATATTTGAGAGATGTTAGCAAAAGAAAAGCCCAGTCCAAGTCCTATATAAAGAGACGAAGGGAAAGCAAAAAAGACAAGCTCGAAACTTCAGAAGTTAGGAACCTTTAGCGGGGCCTAATTTCTTTGTCTCTCCTTTCTTCTTCTATTTTTATGTTATTTTGCATTCTATAGAGTGTTAAACTTCTTAAGTTGATTCCATTGTAATTTCATTATGGATTCTAAGGTTAGAATGAAATAATTTCCTTGTTCTTTTGATTATTGTTGAGGTTTTAATTCATCTATGTCTTTTATCTTTGAATCACGTGAAAAGTAATGGTTTTTACATCATAGCTAACTAGTGTGATGTTTTAATCTACAAAGTTCTTACTTTTGATTGAGATTTTACTTTGGTTAATAGTGAGATCGCTAATAAATTAATTGAGAATTTACATTGATTAATTTGTAAATCTAAGACAATTTTAATTGTGCAATAATCTTTAGATAACCGATGATGGATCTATTTTGAAATTTGGCGTCGTTGCTGGGGAACATGGTTAGAATTTTAATCATTTTAGTTCTTATTTTATTTTTTTTAGTTTTTTATCGTTAACATTTTCTTTTTCTTTAGTCATTTTTATTTTTTCTAAGCATTATTTTGGTTTGAGGAATTTGGTTGTGAAATTTGTGAAACTAGTTGGGAAACACTTTGGCTAAGGAAAGATAAGGTACTTAAGTTGTCCACAGAGACACACATCTCTTTCTTAGAAGTCTACTTAACAACATTTCAACTTATTTCTTTTCAGAAAACCTCTTTAAAAAATGTAAAATAGTTTTTCATATGTCTAACTCCTGTATGGAAGGTTCTATCAAGTTTAGGATCTAATGTTTGTAAGATACCATGATTGCCCCTGGTCATGCACCATATGTTAGATAATGCAATCCAAAACAACAAAAGTCGAGTCAAAGTCAACTATAGGTCAAAGTCAACCTAGGGGTAAAAATGGTATAAAATTGAAATATCTCCAAATAACATAAAAGTTTTTGAGACACCCTGAAATCATGAACAAATTATCATACAAAATTTGTAACCAGAATTCAAAGTTTTTCTTAGCTATTTGTGCTATTTTAGGGAGGTTTAAGTTGTTATCTAAGAGTAATTAGCTTAGAATTAGTTTAGTTAGGTTTTTAGTCTAGGTTTACTAAAAAAGCTTAACTAGGTCTTTTTAAGTACATTTTTAGTGCAAATCCTAGAAGTATTATTATAATGGTCTAGTGATACGTGGTTTAGCATATATGGTAGACTGATAGATATGTTCATAGCATCTTAGTTTAAATAAATAGACTTAGGAGTAGTTATAGGAATAAAGTTTGTGGTCAGTTTATGACTCATTAGGAAGAGTCTTAGTGTGACTAACATTAATTTTGAGCTTTGTGAGTATAATGTAGATAAAAGGTTCAAGGATAGCATTGAGATGATCATTGAAAGCCATTAGTGAATCTAAATCCACAAAGCTTCATTGGAAAGGTGCATAGTCGACATTTTGCACAGAGTTGAACAAAGGATTGACTTAGAGTTGACTTTTCACATTGGACATCCAATTGACATGGCATTTACGGGAAAAGCTTAAGGGCACTAAATTACACTTGTGCTAATCTTGAAATGACAAAGAAGTGGTCTAAAGTTGCATTGAATTTCATTTTTTAATTAATGTTTTTGTAGTCAACTAGTACAATGTAGTTTGTGATTTTAGTTTTACTTTTCCAAATGTTTACTTCCTCCTTAAGTTCTGAAAGTAAAGAGGATAGATTGGCAAGGTTTTAAAGTCATTCCTAAAGCCAAAGAAAATTGCTTAGATGAAGGTGGTGACTCATTATTTTCCCATATTAACTTACCTTTTTGTACCCATTTTGATTGATGTTTAATGCTTAATTATCTATCTTTAATGAATTTTCATCTTTTAGGCCTTATTGGGCCAGTAATTCATATTTTCACTAATTCATAATTACTTGGTCTAATTTTCATTCTTAATTAATTTCAGGTTTTGTTGTGAAGCATGGGCATTAACGTTTATTTTTGTGAAGAGAAGAGTGTGACGTCAATGCCACATCATCTCTGCCACATCAGCCTTTGTTTCCTTGTTAGTATTAATGTTGGGCCAACTTTTACTTCTACCCACTAGCAATTTTGTAATTTCTTTGTACAGTAGCAATTCTGCAATTTATTTGAGCAGTGGTAATTTTGTAATTTCTTTGAATAGTAACTTAGGGTTTAGGAAGGGGATCTAATGTGACTACGCCTAGTGCCACATCATCTCCGCCACATGAACCCTTATTTCCACGTCAACATTAATGTTGGTCCAACTCTTACTTCAACACAGTGGCAATTTTATAATTTCTTTGAGTTGTGGCAATTTTGTAATTTGTTTGAACATTAACTTAGGGTTTAGGAAGGGGGTTTGATGTGACTACGCCCCAAGCCTTCATTTTCGTAAGACAGAGTTCGGTTTTTAGAGAGTAGGCTCTCTTTAACATGTTGGCTTCTCCTTGCACTTAGGGCAAAACCCATTTCGTTTTCATAAGACAAAGTTTGTTTTCTTCTTCCTTCTTTGATTTGAACGATGTATTTTCATTTTAATTTTCCAATGTTAATGGATAGCTAAATTTTTGTTTTTATTTTTTGAGGATAATGCAAATGAGGTTTTGTTCATCAATGTTCATTGTTGTTGAATGATCTTATTCTAAGCATGGTTAATATCCAATACCATATCTGTTCACTGAACTCATGCTTAATGGATTTTGTTGTTGTCTGTTGAGATTATTGAATGCACACCTTGGTTAATGGTATGATGAAACTCAATTAATCTTCTCTTAATTGGTTAATTTCGAATGGATTGAGAGCAAACCGCAACAACATTATCTGTTTAGAACCTGGGATAAGTTGTATTTGAATCAGGGAATCAATTCTCAGAATCTTCTTGCCAAACTAGCCTACAGTTTGTGTTGTATTAGGAACTTTTGAATGATAATGTTGATCACTAGGAGACGACCTCGTGTTAATTCTCAATTACTATATTTAAACTGTTTATTTGTTTGGGTACCCCCTCGATCAAATTAGGTGTTATTGACGGGGACCAACGTTTTCATTCAAAGTTATTTTGCAATGTTGTGTTGTTCTATTTTTGTGTGTGAGTGTTGTTATATGGTGTTGTTTGTGGGTGAATGTGAATGTGTTGTTATTATTTTGTTCAGTGTTTCCATTTAAGTGTTCCTGTTTTAGTGTGTATGTGTTGTTGTTTGAGTGATTCTAATAGTAGTTGTAGTAGAAAAAATGTGTAGTTTTTTTTATCAAATTTCAAATGGCCATAACTTTTGCTACGGTTATCGAAATAGGGCAAATTTTACATGCATTTGGGGTAGAAAAATATTTCAAATGTAATGCCTATATGCAAGTAGATAAATATTTATAGAATTCCAAAACAAAGTCATTTTCTTATTTAAATGATTGTTTTTTTGTATTTTCCATTTTTGGGTCAAACTTTGCGTGTGTAGTTCACATAGTTAGGACTTATCACATCCCCACACTTAAAATATTGCACTCCTGGGCAAGATAAAAGGAAAAACTAACTAGAATTTCTAGTAATGCAAAACCAATTTTGCAAATATGCACAATTCAACCCTCCAAACATGTTAACTCTAACCTACACATGATAATAAAATAGTCTAATTGAAGCTCCATAACTTCCAATCATTAAAAACAACTCCAAACAAAGACTTAAGTAGAGAACAATCAAGAATCAATGGAAATGAACTACTCCAAAGCTCACAGATAGTGTTTCCACTTTGTACTTAAGTGTGTGGGTTCATGTTTACTCACAATTCAATCTAATGGCCATTTTTATGACTTTGCAGAATTTCTAAACAATACCAATCAAAGTAGATGTGAAATGAAGATCAATAGATCTTATTCAATGGCTTGTAATGAGGTGAGGCTAAAGGTGTGGTATATGAAAGGGAAGCAAGGCTTAAATCCATAAAATGTTAAGTGAATATAGGTGGAAAATGGTGAGTTCAGATGCAAAAATTGTTTTGGTATACAATTTTATTCTAGTAGTTCTCACTCAAACTTCCTTTCTTTTCTTCCCAATTTTTTTATCTTTTCTTTTCTGTTTTTTTTTTAAACTTTGATCTAGCTTTTCACATAATTTTCTTTTGATTCCTAGTTGTTCTAGCCACTTTTTCACATATCTATGCCTTCAAAGATCACACATCCCTACACTTGAATCAACATCATCACATAACTCAGCGCAATTTTCTTCACATCCCTAGGATAGGGTATAAACTTGGTTTTCTGAGAAATGGTTGTTGTCAGGGCGGTAATTGTTAGAAATTGTCATTGCTAGCTCAAAATTTGGGTGCGAAGGTGATTTTTCCAGGCAAGCTTTCTTTGGCAAGTGTCTTATATCAAGAATGGCGTATATCACATCAACAATTCACATCATATGATCAATTATGCAAAGAAACAAAGCAAAGCCTAGAGTACCACTTTCATGAACGAATGCACACACACCAAAAAATGAAATTTAGGCTCCATTCTTTCCATGGTCAAATATGTCAAAACTGTTGATCCCACAAAATTTTCATGTAAAAATAGACTTGAAACGATGCTTTGGAGAAAAAGAAATGATTGAAATGCTCATTCACCCAAACTAGACATAACCACATATAACTTAAGAGCTAGGCTAGAGAAAAGAGAAAAAAAAATGCAAATTTGTACAGGCTAGTAATAAAAGAATTAAAACCCTACTCAACAAGTCTAAACAATCTAAAACAACCTAAGAAACAACTCAAAAACTAGAACTCTATAAGAAACTAGGCATTTCACTATCCAAAACCTTTAAAAACACCCTAAAACTAAGGTTATGGTAAAAAATGAATGAAATTGTAAAGAAACTACCTAAACAAAATTAAAATGACTAAACAAGACCTAAAACTAACTCAGAAACAATATACTAAAAAGACTTCTAAAAATCACTACATAAATCTAAGACTAGTTGTCAAACTAACCCAAATGCATATGAATATACTAAACTAGGCTATGGAATTGTAATCTAAGTATTCTAACAAGTTTCTAATGACAAAATATGACTAAAAGATAACTCAAACTATCAAAACTAGTTACAACTCTAAACCTAGCTACCTAGAACCTAAAACTTGCACTAGAAAAGTCTAGAACTGCAAAATTTTAAAACAGGATTGAACAACTTCATAACACTGCAATGTAACTATTTGAACAACTTCTAATGGACAACAGTAAGATTGAAAATAGGTCACAACTCAAAAATAACAAGAAACTAAAAATCTACGAAATGAAAACCAAAAGAATATGAACTAAAGTGTGTAAACTAAACTAAGACTATTAAAATATTAAAATAATAAAAGAAATGCTAAGAAATGATATAAACACAATCTAATTAGTATATGCAAGATAAAAACTAAACTAAAAGTTAGAAATAATAAGGAAACCGAAAAATAACTATGTAGAACTAGAATTTAACAATTTTGACAACAAAAATATGAATAAAAATAATGTAATCCTAAAATAGAAACTAGAATCTATCTAAACTACCTTGTACCTGTTTAAAGTAGTAAAACAAAACTAAAACCAAGGCTAAATATTGGAAACTATAAAGGAATTAAAATCTAACATGTGCACTACTTTTATCTAGCAAAAACATGATTTAAAACATTAGTTGTCAATGGTAATTGAATCAAGAATCCATTGTAAAAAGAATCAAATCAATTGGATCACTCTAGAGCACATTATGGGCTAGACAAGTAAGGGAGTCGAAAGTTGTCAACATTTACTTCTACATGTAACATAATCTGATATTTCATGCTAAACTCATCCAAACATTAAGGTAACCATGCAAGCAAGTTCTAAATGTTAAAAGAGCACTATTATGACAACTATTTGTTCTAGAAAACTGAGAATGCAAAAAATTACTATATGAACCTACAAAACAAGCTAAAATTTAATAAATAAAAGACATAACACCACTCTAATCTTAAAGTAGTAATTAAAACTAACCAAATTAATTCCTACAAGTTTCAAAAAAAACATAAGAATGTTAGAATTTAAAGCAACTATTGAAAATTATGCAAATTTATTTACTTTCTAAGCTATATCACAATCAAACAATTCTAATATATGAAAATGAACTACAGAAACATAAATAGAATTAAAAGAAAGTGGGAACCACTAACTGTTTGCCAAGTGAAACTGAAACAGAAATGAATAACTACTAAAATGTAGGACAAAATAAATGAGTGAAGATAAGGAAGATAGGACCAGGTTGAGAGTGTAACTGTGACAACAAATTTTGATATGGTTGACACTTGGTAAAAGACCTACAACTACATAACATAAGAGTTAAAGAAGTTGCCACACCTTTATTCAAATAAGTTACTTGATCACAAAATTCAAAATAAGTGCAAATATATAAATCAGTAGCAGAATCAAGGTTTAATCCAAAGCTGTTATCATTTAAAATGGCATCCAGATTAAAGAAATCATCAACATTAATGTTCAAGTCAGGAACAATAGTTTTTACATCAATATTTACACTACAAAAATAAAAGTTATTTAGAGGAGGTCATTTTTCAGAGGTTCAAATAAACCTCCACAAATAAATATGATATAGGTTAATTATAATGGTTTTTGTAAGTGCTAATAATATAGGGGTTTTATTTATTTTGAAGAGGTTTATGACCCCTGCAGATTAATCTACATTTTTCCTTCAATGTATTCACATGTTCCTTCCTAGAAAACCTAAGCCTCCACAGCCACGAAAATATTGTTCGTCCCTCGCGAAAACCTAAGTTTTTCCTTAAATCAGTTCCGCTCTACGATTCACTTCGTCGTAGCTCTTTCCGTCACACCCTCTTCGTCGTGGCCTCAATAGCTAATCACGATTCAAACTCCGTCATAGCCTCCTTGATAGCCTCCATCATAGCCGGAGTAGTGAATCAGTCACTCCGTCACGCCCTCTTTCTCACTCCGTCGTACGCGGCCCTATCGCTCATCAGATTTGTTCGCCCTGTTTCGTCACTCTATCACTCCATCGTAGTTGTTCGCAACTTAGGAGCCTGCACTTTCGATTGATTTTCTAGCATTCCAATTCTAATTCGTTTGCACTCATGGTACCGCGATTCACACTTTTATCTAATTTGTCACACAAGAGAATGTTGAAACCTAATTTGTGATTCATTGCTATGTTTTCACATGTATTAACGTTCTTAGGATGCGATGTTTGTGGGTTTATTTGTGATGCGATGTAAATTGTTCTTAATTATATATTACTTATCATCGACTTGCATAAAAGCATTCATTCTTATTTAGATTCATATATTATTAAACAATGAAACAGTCATTCTTATTACTAACTATTTTTAAACGTTAATGGTAGAACGTCTCAAGAAAATATATAAGTCATTTTCTCGGGTTCCATTGCCACAACACCTATGGGATGTTGATGACATGCAACAGCTTTCTGAAAGCATTGGAAGCTATATTAGAGAAAGGTTTGCAATATCTTATATGAGGAAAGTGTTTTGACTTTTTCTGCTTGCTCATGTATTTATGTTTTTTTTTGTTGAATTAACTGATCAGTACTATGAATTTCTAATGTTAATTTAGGGCGAAAGATATAAAAGGATTTATGATTGATCCTCTCATCTATGTTTCTGACATGATGGATCCTCATCATATCTCAAATTCAATTGTTGACTTCAAAATTATTTAACTTGTTGATTTAGTTCCCAATATTTTGAGCTAGTAAACTTCCTGAATGAGTTTTGGTTTGTATGGAGTTTGATTCTTAATTCTAACTCTATAGGTGGATCAAATGGGCACTACCTCTGATCTTCAACCAAGGACAACTTTGTGTGGAGATTACTTTTATAATTATTTTCACTTGTGGTCTGGAAATCTTGTTTGATGGAAAGGTTTGTATCTTACATAGTGTTTTTGCTTCTTTACATGGTGAAACATTAATAATGGAAACTCCTACACGTCGTTTGTTTTATTTTTGTGGTATGGAAATCTTGTTTGATGGAAAGGTTTGTATCTTACATAGTGTTTTTGCTTCTTTACATGGTGAAACATTAATAATGGAAACTCCTACACGTCGTTTGTTTTATTTTCAGACCCCCAAAATCAAGAAGTTTGTTTTGCATGAAAAAAGGAAGGGGAACCAAGCTTGCCCTCAGTGCAAAAACAAATACAAGCGCCTAAAGGGTAAGTCTTCAACCAATATTTACTTTCATCTATTTGTTATATTACCTAATAATGCAACTTAATATGCATCAATTGCTATCACATCCTTTCCTTGCATTTGGCTTAAGAATTTTTTATTTGAAATTGTTAACAGAAGGCTGGAATAAAGGCAACCACTTTGGAGGAAGTTGCCAATTGGTCCAATCAAGATCAGCACTGGAATGATTCAAGTGAGTGCTATTCTGGTCTGAACTCTATGTTGGTCAAAATGTTGTATATTTTGTGATTGAACCAGCAAAATGATGCATATTCTTGTCTAAAATCTACCAGGTTGTACTTCAACAGCCTATATTTTCACTTTTTTGTTAACTATTCTTTGTGATTGAACTAGCACTACTCTTTTCTGGTTTCAAAGTCTTATTTTTTGTTAACTATCCTTGCACGTTTGTAAGCATTAAGACTTCTACGTTGCCATGTAAATTTTGAGGGGGTCAATGTCTAGATTTCTTAAAATATATTTGTCCATTGTGAAATAACACTAGTAATTTCTTTTTTGCTAGATCAACATTAGGAACATAGGGGCAGATTCTTACACCACTATAAATATACTAGTCCTATTAGATGCCACTTAAGTTGGAAATTTACAAAGCCAATAGGTTCGATTTTGCATTTAGGCATGAAATTAGGACAACCTAGGACCTCTAAAAGATTCATGCCATGTTTCTTAATAGTTTTACATATTTATATCTCATTTTAATTCCATCACATTACTAATTCGAAGAGATTTGCACACTTTTGCCTTAAAAGTTGTCATGGAACTTGGTAGTGTTAATGGCTTGAGATTTCTTTTTTTGCATGTTCTCAGCAACACTTTTTCATAATTTTATTGTATATTATGCATTCACTTTATCTCCCCACATTCTGTTTGGTTTTAGAGTGATTATAGACTCAAATTAGCTACAAAGGTATTCAATATGGCCTATCTAAATTGGTAATCCTAGTTTAACTAGTTTGCTACCAACTTTGGTTTAAAAGGTGGTTTTGTGATTCTAGCCACGTTGGATGGGTTCTCTCCAAGTAATTTCTCCTTATTTTCCAATGGACTTGTTATATGCTACTTCTTGGGAAAAGTCATAATTGACTTGTAGGCTTGCATTCTCTAATTAAGGGAAATGTAAATAATCAAAGAATTATTTAAATATTTTCAGTTGTTTTCTTTAACTTTCGTATCCTCTTGTTTTCTTTGCATAATATTTTCTCATTTATACATTATGTGTGTATTGGGCACTTGAACACTTTTCACATGTACATATAAAGCTTCAAAGCAAAACACACATTGAGATAGTTAATCACATGAATAACTTATTCAATGCATAAAGAAGTGATCAAAAACCAAAATCAAATAGTAAAATACGCAACTAACGTTTACGTTGAAGGCTTCAGCAGAGAATCCTCACCACCAATCAACAAGCCTACTACTCACAAACACCTATATTGGCACAAATTAGAACCAATAAAATGAAACAATTAGTTCCACCGATTAAAACCAAACACCTTAAGCAATTCTACTAATTAAAACCAAACACCTATAGTGAATCATTCCAGCAAGGACTTTATATGCATTTCAATGCACCAAAACTAGCCTCAACGAATATGTTCTGCCACCACCTTCAACAAAAACAAGTAGTTCAAAAGAGGCACAAATCAGAAATCATGACCAAAAAAACCCACAGAGGGAAAGACAAAGGGAAAAAAGAAAAGGAAAGTGATGGATTTCAACAGTACACTTTTTAGGTACTTTGCACACCCAAAAAATTATGGCATAGGTTAGATGCAAGTGCACAACAAAAAGCTTTTACACCAAAGCTTTTACACGGACAAAATTGGTCAATTTTAAAGAAAATTTGGACTAAATTGAACAAAAATAACAAATATAGGGACCAAATTGAATATAAAACATTGACTTTGACACGTGGCATGCTACTGGATGACACGTGGACATTTAAAAAAATGAAGACAAAATTCAAAAAAATTCAAAAAATTAAACAAAAAAAAAACATAAAGTGACATGTGACAGTCACTATTCATGACCGTTAATGATTTAAACGTTGTTAGCAAAAAATGACCCAATTGAATAAAATTGACGAAAATTGAGACCTATTTGAACACAACCAAAATTAGGACTTATCTGACAAAACTTGACGAAAATTGGGACCAAAAAGATATTTTAACCTTTATAAAATATTACAAGAAAATGTAAGTAATTGTATATTTTTAATAAAAATTTAGTCACAAAAAACGTTAAGAAAATACATGAAATAAAATTAATTAATATCATTAGACATCAAATCCTGAAAATATAATCACTTAAACATTACCCAAATGAATCTCAAATTAATAGAAATCCAAGCCGCAATGTGTATGTTAATATCTCTACTTATAGTAATTTTTAATAATGTAATTTTATCTATAATCATATATTCTTCCAAGAATTACGTATAGTCTTAATATTGTAAAAAACCTTATACCATCTAAAATTCCCAAAAGTACTATATTAACATTTTCACTATCAATAAAAATTGATATGCAAATTATTTAATCTACTCTATTGTACGTAATCAACAACCAACACATATGTTATACTCTTGATTAATTATCATAAAATATGTTTGATGTGACATCCCATTTATTAGATAAATTCTAGTAAATAAAATATCACATATTATAATATAAAGTAAATCGCGAGACATGAAGTATAAAGGATTAGCCATTATAGTTATCCCAAATTATACTGGAAAGGAAAACTAAGGTACAAAACAATTGCAGAAACATAAATTTAAACATAAAATAGTTGTCCAAAAGAATTTCACATAGAGAAGGAATTACTAAATAAATAGTTGATAAGAAGAAAGGTTCAACAATGAACAAAAACCAAGGAGCCTAACTAAACAGCTAGAGCTATCAAAACGGGTCACCCGACCCAACCCGGCTCGGCCCGCGACGGGTTGGTCACTTAGTGGGTCAACCCAACCCGGTTCACTTATTAGCGAGCCAATAAAATTAGAACCCGACCCGACCCACCACGGGTTGGCGAGTTAAACGGGTTAGCTCACTGACTCAATTAAAAAAAACACACAATTTTTTTTCTTCAATCTCAAGAAAACTAAATTATAATTCCGATTAAAATCTAAATAAACTTCAATACAATCCAAATAAAATCCCAAATTATGTTAAACTTCAAATACAAACCAAAATCACAAAAATATAAATTACTATCTAAGTTCAAATCATTCTTGTCACTTATCAAACTATAGTATTAGAATCTTGAATGGATAAATCCACAACATTTTCATCTCTTGAAGCATCTTCTTTATCCCCATCTACAATAAAACAAAACAAAAATAATGTTAACTAATAATATTAAAAGATTAAGTATTATATAATTAAATTAATTTTACAGTACTAACAATAATATTACCTGTTAATTCAAAACCATGCAACCAATTTTATATTAAAATGAGTACCTCAATATTTTCTAGAATAATAGAAAAACGATATTTAATTAGTATATGAAAACCAATATAAAAGCAGACTCACTAACAATATATACATATATATATATATATATATATATATACATATATATATATATATATATATATATATATATATATTTATATATTTATATATATATATATATATATATATATATATAAAATATATATATTATATATATATATATATATATATATATATATATATTAATTTAATATTTAAAATTTATTGGTGGGTTGGTGAGTCAATCCGGTTCATCATGGGGTTCAACACGAATGAGTTGAGTTTTTAGTGGGTTGGGTTCATTTTTAACCCGTACTAAAATTTGTAATTTTTTTTCAACCCAACCCGATCCGAACACGTGATGAGCTGGGTTGACTCGTGGGTTATAACCCATTTTGACGGCTCTAGGCTTAATGACCCTGACCTACCCAACGACCCCAACTAGCACGGCGACCCAAACGGGCTCGATGACCCAGACAAGTCAAACGACCTGAACGGATCCGACGACCCGAACGAGCCCAACAACTCGAACATGCCCGACTATCCAAACGGGCTTGAGGATCCAGTTGGGCCCGACTATTCGGTTGTGTCTGACGATCCAGACAGGCCAAACAACCCGAACCTGCGCGACAGCATGAACGGGCCAGAGGGGTCTGACGATTCTGACTGGTTCGACAATTTGGACGAACCAAACGAATCGAATAAGCATGATGACCCGGACTGCCCCGATCACCCAGATGGACCCTACAAACCAAACGGCCCAACAACACGGACAAGCGTGACGACCAGAACAAGTCCGACAACACGGATGAGCCCGACGAACCAGACAGGCCCAATGACCAAGATGAGTCCGATGACCAGAACATGCCTAACGATTCGGACGGGCCAGAAGATACGATCGAGCCAAATGACCTGGATGGGCCCGTCTGGTCGGGCCCAACGACCCAGACAAGCATAACGACCCGGAAGGGCCCGACGAACCAGATGGTCCCGATGACCACGAGGAGCCCGACGACTAGAACGGTCCTAAAGATCCAAATGGGCCCAACAAACTTGACGAGCTAAATGACATAGACGGGCCCGTCCAAATCATTGGGCCCGTCTGGATAGTCGAGCACGTCCGAGTCGTTGGGCCCGTCCAGTTCGTCAGGCACGTCCGTATCATCGGACCTGTTTGGATCATCCAGCCCGTCTGGATCGTTGGGCCCGTTCGGGTCATCAGAAGCGTTTGGATCGTCGGGCTCGTCCGTGTAGTCGATCCCATTGGGGTCATTGGGGTCGTTGGGGTCGTCTGACCCGTCTAGATCGTCATGCTTGTCTGGGTCGTCTGGGTCGTCTGAATCGTCAGGCCCGTCCAGGTCGTCGTGCCCGTCCAGATCATCAGGTTTTCGAGCTGATCCGTGTCGTTGGGCCCGTCTGGATCGTTGAGGTCGTTTGGCTCATTTGGCTTGTCCGTGTCATCGTGCTTGTATGGGTCATCAGGTCCGTCCGGATCGTCAAGCTCGTCTTGGGTGTTCAGACTTGTCCGGGTGATTAGACTTGTTTGGCTCGTCGGGCCTGTCTGGTTCTTCAGACCTGTCCGGGTCGCTCGGCTTGATCTTTTGACTTTAACTTAATGTAGTATTATTTGGGAGGCCTAACCCACCTTAGTCCTAACCCTAACCCACAAGAGAGGGGGCTTTAGAGGTTTGGACTTTTTTTTGACCCCCTCATTTGGGACCCCCCTAAAAGGAGACTTTATGAAAAGTGAGTCAGGACTGATCCGTGAACTAGGGGCCAAATTGACACTTCTAAATATAATTACTAAAAAAATAATAATTCTCTCGTAAATTAAAATTAGTTAATGCTTTTTTAAAAGATTTTAAGTATTAAATAAATAGCTTCCATAAAATGATTTGTGTTTAAGTTAACTTTTAACAAAGGTAAACTTTTTCTTTTTCTTTTCTTTAAAAGTGTTTATACAAATGTTCTTATTTGAGTATTAGAAGTGAAAAAAAATATAATGAATTTTTACACCACTACTATAATTACTAAAAGTACTATACTAACTGTCACTTTTAATTGGTATAAAAAAGATGTTATAAGTGGTATAAAGGATAAATGTCTATTTTGAAATAATTATAAATTATAATAAAATATTTATTTTAACGTATACATTATATTGCAATTTGAAAAAAGTAATGTAATGATTATATTATAATATTTATATATAAAGATGGAAATATATATATATATATATATATATATATATATATATATATATATATATATATATAAGCATATTATCATATAAAAGTAAATTTTTCAAAATCAACTACAAAGAAAATTAAATAGGAGATATTATAATCATACAAGTATACATAAATGAATCTAAAATATCATTTGTTTCACTACTTCTTACTATTAAGTCACTCCTACATGAAATATCATCTATTCTTGTGTATCACATGTCATTATAGTTACAACGAACACATACATAAAAAAAGGGCAAGCTAAATGATTCATAAAAACATCATAAAGTCATATATATCACAATTATTCATTCACAATATCAAAAATGAAATATCCATCAATAACAATCCATTTGGCTCTACATTTGGAAGACGAGTGTATTGAATGAATAGATTTAGATTTTGTAATTGTCATACTACATCATGCTCACATAAAGCCACATATATAAGCAATTGTCTTCCACTCATACGACAAGGTAAATTCCTATATCATTTGTGAGGCGCGATTCTTTTTCATATTGCTCCTTCGGGACATTGGAGCCTTCTTGGACTCTCACAACGTAGCATCTTCATTTATGTGATTTCAATGCTAGTAGAGTTAGGGTAATCTCATGCATGGAATTACCATTTAATACACATCTTATAGCATCTCAATGTAGTATTATCTCCTTGAAAATAACTACATTCACACATCAAACATCTCAGAGTAGATTATGACTCATGACCTAACTCTCAACTACTCACCCACACAAAAGAGTAGATTATGGCTAACGCCTTGGCTTTACTCACCTTACCCACCTATTTTATTTCAAAATATAAAAGCATTTATTTTCATATGTAAATTCTCTTCTCGCTCAACTATACTCATCTCTCACCCAATAATCCAACCACCTCGAGCTCACTAGAATTCACAAAAATATTGTTATCTAGTGAGTGGTTTACTCACCCAACAAATAAAACCTCTGGAAGCCTTTCTTAAAGCTAGCCTAATGAGTCTTAGCTCGTCCAACGAGTAAGATCACTCAAGCTCTGAGTAATCTCAAAATTACATTTTTGTCCAATAATTGACTGACTTTTCAAACAAGTTTGCACAATTTTCAAAAGTTGAATTGATATATCAAATTGCCTATTTGTCTATTCAGACTATTCTATTTCTTTTTTAGGTTATAAAATATTACCACTTAATTCAAAAACCTCCAGATAGAATAAATTGACCAAAATGATAAATCAAAATCAAATCAACATAATAATCATCACAAATTTCAGTTCAATTTTTGGATATCTAATATTCAACGGTTCACTAACTTATATACAATCACATTCTATCAACAATCACTACTAAGCACACTAACAAATCCCAATTCTGAAAATTAGTTCATTAAAACAATACTACTAATAGGAAAATATACTAACTTCTCTTACATGGATGGAGTTCCTAACTCAACTTTTGTTCAAAAAACTCTAATTCTCACAAGGCACTCTATTTACACAAAGAAAACTTAAATCAATGATTTGAACATACCCTCATGATCACATTCAGACAAAAATTCATCTTGGACTCTCTTGAATCACATGTAAAAAAGAATAAAAGATGAACTTACTCTAATCACAAATTTAATCAAGTAGATTTGTTGTGCTCTAAACAATAATTCTTATGATAGATTTTGGTCTTTAAAAAGATAAAAGATAATGTCAGAAATTTAGAAAAAGGGTAAAGAAAAGATAGAGAGTAGTCTTTAGAGGAAAGGTAACCTCTATAAATTGAAACTTGATTAATTAATTTTTTTATTTATAGTTTGATATTTTAATATTAAAATGAGTGTCATTTAGAAGATTACTTTTACTCTTTTAACTAATTTGTAGGTCGATACAAATAAAATATATTTAATCTATAATAAATAGTTAAAATTATAAAATAAAATGTTACTAATACGTTTTTAGTATTAGTTAGATAACAAAGAGAGCTACTTGACAATCCTTCACCTTGCCCACCCAAGACAAATCATGTTTAACAAGGTACATCTTTTTAGTCAACCCTTCTTTGAGCTTCAAGTGTTTTCTTGGAGAAAAGGTTAACGGTTAATCTCACATTTTATTTTGTTTTAGTAAGAAGGATATACAACTCTTTCTTTTTCATTAAGAGAATACATTAACAAAATGAAGAAGAGGGAGAGAGAGAGCAAATATGTTTTGCAAAGAAAAAATGTACTCGTAATTACATTTCACTTAAGTTTAAACATTGTACCCAAAAGACTAATGGTTGTTCCTAATTAATTGGATTTGTTAATTATTTTATTTTAAAATAATGTTTTACACTTTTTACCATTTCTAAAATGTATAATACTTGTAATGGTTTCATTCTTTCATAAGTTTTATTGCATTGATTATTACAAATTTATAACTTAAAGAATTGAGACCCAAAAATAATTTTATATATTTTATTTGATGTCCTGTGGTTTTAGCTCTTTAATTATGTGCATGTGTTTTGTGTACTATTTATTTGATTTGATGTCCAACTTATCTTAGTCAACTTTACTTGGTGCTTTTTGTAGTGTGCTAAAAGAAATGGACAATTTTTAAAAGGGGTTTCACCATACAAATAGGGCATGCAAAAAGAAGATTATTAGAAGTTGATTTCAGAAATCTTGCTGCACATTCAGAAGAGGGAAACATCCTGATGATAGGGACAACATTACGAAAGCATGTTAACTAAGGAAAATATGATATTTTAAATTTTCTTCTATTATGAGACTTGAACAATGGAAACAAAAATAAAGTGTTCTGAGATATCGTTAGAAACAAAAACAGCATTCTCGAGATATTGTTCCTTTTTGAAGTAGTGTGAAACTCTGTCACAGATTATTCTTAAAAGGCGTATCAAAAAATAGAGAAATAAAAATATTTAAACTTCGCTTAACTTTGATTCTTAAGTGATATACGACTTTATTAAATATATCAGAACACAAAAAGTACACCAATTTGAGATATAAAAATGTAAAATACGAAGTAAAATGAATACCATATTTTCTTCTTTATATATATATATATATATATATATATATATATATATATATATATATATATATATAAATGTTATTTCTGGAAAATAAGTGTACTAATTTTAATTTTTATTAAAAATTAAAGGATAAAATATATTTAATCTTTTATTTTGTTAATAAATAATATATTTTTAAAAATGATTTTTTTTTTCTTTCATGCGAAGGCATCCGAGCACAACAACAGGTCAAAATTATAAAATAATTGAAGTGCTGGAAGGTGATTACTTAAAATAATATATAAGGAAGGTAACTATTGAAATCAATATTTTTGTTGGAAGGTGATTACTTATATTTTTATTTTAACTTTTAACTATTGAAATCAATATTTTTTATTCTGTATTTTTTTTTTAATTTTCCTATCATACAAAAATCAAAAGTTTACATGTTTATTCAAAATAGATAACTAAAACAAAAGTTTTAAAATGTCAGAAACTCCCGTTTTGCCACGCCTAGAAACTAAAATCAAATTCAGAACTTTTTCAATAACTAGAAGCACCACTAATCCAAAATGGAAATGGAAAAAGAACGACAAATATTACATTATCTCATCATCGCCACTTACGTTTCTTTCCTTTTTTATATTCCTTGCTTATTCAGATCCCATAATCAATTGCTGTCATGCATTTTGTACTTTTTAAGTTTCTTTGTAGAACCCTTACTTCTAATTGAGAAAATACACAATGAAAAAGAAAACCCACTGCATGGTTAAAGAATCACTACATCAGAAGTTTTAACTTTCTCACATGTTAGCATCGAAAGCAGAGGAGACAAAAGCTTTAATGATTTATCATAAATCCAACATTGATTACAATCATTATATAGATTCACAAAGTGGCCAATAAATAACAAAAAAAAATTAAAAATCACTGCATGAAGACAAAACAGAATCATCTATAGTTTGAAATTTTCACACTGATTTAGTATAAACTACAGAAAAATCAGTAGATTTAACTTAACTTATTCGAGTTCCAATAAGAATTTCAGAAGAAAAAAGTGTACAGAAATTTAAATATTTATAATATAAACTAACACTGATTATAATACATAGATTAACAAACTTGTTTCATTCAAGTTTGCAACTCGGCATTTTGCTTCTTGGTACAAAAAAGGAAATTAACAAATTTTTTCTCTATTTCTTGCTAAAAAAAGTTCTTAATTTCCCTCTTTCCAACCGTTCATGCAGCTTTTTAGCTCCTGGAATGTCCATCTCAGTAAGTTTCTTGAGATACCCAATTGCCCCATACGAGATCATTAGCTTCTTACATTTCTTACTTGAAGAAAGTGATCCAAGGCATGAAACTGCATATTTTTTTGCAGTGTTCTGAGGACTCGGATCAAGCAACTGAACCAAGTTTGGCACACTTTTATCATCCTTCTTAACTTCTCTCCTATTCTGAGACACAACCATAAGGCTTGCAATTGCTTGAGCAGCAACCTCTCTAGCACTGTTTGACTTGGCCTCAAGCATTTTCACAAGGAGAGGGATGCATCCAGCTTCACCAACCATTTTCTTCATGTCTGTGGTGCTGCAAACTCTGCATATGGCGGCGACCGCGGCTTGCTGGGCACCTAAAGATCCGGACTTTAACACGTGAACCAATCGGGGGACCAAACCCAGAGAGACCAAGGATGTCTCAGGGACCGATCCGACCAAATTCCTCAACGCTCCGACAGCGGATTCTTGAGGAAGTGGACCGTCAAGATATGTCAGAAGACTCCTAACACCACCTTCTGATATCACATTCCTCCTTAGATTCTCATTGCTTGCAGTGAGATTCTGCAAACATTCTGCAGCATGCTCTTTGGAACCTAGCAGAATACCACAGTTAAGCAGATTGATCATGGTCCTCACAATCCCTTCTTCAGACAGAGTTTGTCTCACCTCAGGCACAGCTGATATGTTCTTCAGAGTACAAGCAGCCGCAGCCTGTGACACAGAGTCACCGATTTGACAAAGTTCAACCAACGGAGGAACCCCACCATGCCCCACTATTGCGCGTGCTGTTTCGGCTGACATAGACAACCTCTGAAGCGATATCGTAGCCTTCTCCTTCCCCACCGCACTGCCGGATTCAACAAGCCTTATAAGAGGTGGCAGAACCCCCTCAGAAACCAGCCAGTTTTCGCAACTACCAGATTCTGCAAGCGAGCATATAACAGTTACTGTTTTCTCTCTTATCCTGGGAGAGGTAGCTGTAAGCAGTTGAACCAAAGCAGCAATGTTGCTCCGACCAAGAGCCGCTAAAACATTCTTCTCGTCTTCTTTCATGGCCTCAACAACGCTGTCTAAAGCTTGGTGCTTTGCTTCCAAGTGCCCAATCTGAAGACGCGCCAGCAATTCCCTTATGTGTGTTGCAACATCTGATTCTGCCACAGAACTTGACACAGCCAATGGTAAAGTAGCCTCACCCAGCACACCGGTTTTGATCAAAAGCCCACAATCCCTCAAATTCAAATCGAGCTTCCCAGTCAATGCATCTAGATCACTCTGCATCCGAAGCTTCCCCTCATACTTCTCCTTCATACACAACTCAGCTAATTCAATCGCTTCCCCAAGCGTCCTTGACACGGCCTGCAACTGCTCCTTGCATAGAGCATTTTTTGAGAAGCATGGATGGCTTGACAAATCTGATAATCGTGACGGGATCTGTTCCAATTTTGCAATGATCATCTTCCATCTACCGGCAAATCCCTTGGCCTCTCTTGCTTTATCAAGAACAACGGGAACAAGTTCCTGTGCATGCAACAACCAGTCTTCTGTGGAACGTGCATCAACTGCAACCTCATCACCATCTTCCACCATGATTTCGGTTTGGTAGGCGAACACAACAAAACCAAACCAAGCCTTCAAAGAAATGACCCAGATGCAAATTGGTAAAATAGAAAAACGATATCAGCGTAGAAAATTATAAGGCTGTGGTGGAGCAGTTGCAATCATATGATCCGTAAATTATAAACTAAGACTCCATTAGAAAACTCTGAGGCACAAAAAAACAACCACCCCAATAACCTCAACAACTTCGAGAATCTCTTATGATCACACAAGAAGCTTGTTTACTGAAAGCATGACTCGACCAACAAAACTGAAGTACCAAAGCATGCCCCACTAGTCTTTTCTTTTTCTCTCAGTTTGCCAATTCAATGCCCCTTGAAAAATCACAAGTACGTATTAAATTTGTTGTAAATTAAACATTATTATTGTCATTGAAGCTAAACCATGGTAGATGAAATAGAATGGTTGCTGAAAGCGAAGGAAAATAAATACTTTTAACAGCAAACAATAAAAAAGCCGTCGGCAGATATTTTAGACACAAATCCAAGAGTGCCCTTCCAAAAGGCACACCTAACACATGGCACTGATGCAATATGGTATACTTTCTAGGGGTATATTGGTCAATAAGAAACAAAACCCCAACTTTACTTTTGAACCATGATAGTGAGATTTGTCAAAGATGAATCTAGAGAGAAAAGTGAGCTTAATCAGCTAGATTCTGACCCTTATCAATGGTTTGAGAAAAATAGAAGTCTTTCTTAGCTGTGTGTTTTCCCTTCTTTCTCCTCATAAATGAGGCAACTGGTATGAGAAAGGGAGAGGCTTTCCTTTGAAGGGAAGACACAAGTCCCTGTCTACAGTTGTATACACGCTAGTTCGTACAATGAACCATCACCAGACAAAATATTTATAAATAATATATGATATATACCTCAAATTAAGGTGATTTGCTTAATATTGCAAGAGTTTATCCACCTGAGAGACATTGGATGATGCACAAAACATCCTTGTTCTTCAATCCTCAATGTTTCTGTAAAACCCAAAACCATTAGAGTCCCATGTTCCATGATATGATCGGTGATAGCTACCCACATCTAGAAAGACAAAAATCTGATTTTGCAAAAACAAAAACATGAAAAAAGAGTAAAAGAACACTACTTTTCTTTCCGGAAAATGAAGATCAAATCAAAGCAACAAACCCAAAAGCAAAAATAAAAAATATCGAAAAATTTATAGAACCAACCAACCGACCTTTTCAGAATAGATAACTGAGAAAGCAAATTGCTGTAGCTTAATCTTCAAACTTCACAGAGCAACCACACACTGTATATCTCTGACAAAGACGCACACTAAAGTAGTGACACACAGAAATGCCAGAAAGGATCACAAACCAACCCCAAGCCTTTGCTTTTGACAACTCTCGACAACATTGAGTCATTTAAATGTAACGCTTAGAGCAATCAAGGAAAACCTTGATATTCTGAAAAAAACGCGTATTCATGCTCAAATCACACAACACTACAAACCAGAAGCAGTTTCAGCGGACTCAGAAACATCCAGAAACGGTTTCTGCTTCATAATTGAGAAACGGACACAAAACACTCAAAATCTCATTTAATAATACTATAAAAAAAAACTGAAGATATCAGAAGAAAGAATCTTTCCACCCAGAGTCAAAGGTTACAATAAAGTCTGGAAATTTCAAATAAAAATTAAGAGACAAAAAAAATTACCAGCTAAGCCTGAGAAAGTAACCAAGTTAACTACCAAGTGCAGTATAGAAGTATTCACTTCACTTCAAGGTTCACAGCCAGCCACAATTCAAAAATCAAACTTGATTCTTCCAACCGTTCTCTCTCTCTCTCTCTACAAATGGAAGATAATATGTCAGTCTCGCTGTCTCGAAGATGAAGATTCTCTCTGTAAAAGGCATTATTTTACACTGTCAACGGAGAAAGGGACTTAAAGCTCGAACATGTTTTTCCATCCAACGGTCAGGATTGGTTTTTCTACAGACATTGCGACCGTTGTGATTGGGTAAATTTTGAATATGTACGAAATTCTAAAAATCTTTGATGTACTAAAATTTTAAATATACCAAGTCTTGTTTTTTATTTTGTTAAATACTATTTTGTTTTAAAAATAGTAAAGAATAATACTACATTATATTTATCATTTTAAAAATAATTTGAACTAAGCATACTACTATAACGTGTTTACTTTATATTAGCGAAAATATAGGTGGTTATGTTTTATTTTTAAAAATTTTCAAAATAATCGGAGTCATTATTAAATCTTAATACAGTAATTGAGAGAAAAATATAAAGTATGAGATATTTTGCATGATAAAAGTTAAATAAAATGGTTTAAAAAAGTAATATATATATATATATATATATATATGTTATGTTATACAAAATAAATAATTATATTTAAAGATAATTCAAAAAATATTATATAAATGGTAATATAATCAATAATTAGAATTTTTAAAAATAAAATATTTATGTTATTAAAATATATGTGCACATTGCATGATTAAAATTAATTTTGAGTCTTATATTTGAAAGTTTTAATAATATATTCATTTATATCTTAAATGTAATATTTTTTATCTTCAAATAAAGTAAATTTTAAATTTTCTTAAAACGTATATCAAACAATCGGAGGTAAATCGAACTGATCCTTACTTGAAAAAGATGATGACTTAGATGAAACCGCCATGTGTAAAGTGGGCCTTGCTTTTTTAAGGCTGCGTACAGCTGGCAATACACACGTGTGAAGTGCACAAACTGTTGAGACGTGCCTTTAGTTACATGCTACATGTCGGTATGTGAAATCTATTATTTAGAGGAATAAAAAAAAACATGACTGTGATTACTATTATAATTTAAAGAATTTATCTAGAAAATAAATTTCATGTATAATTTTATAGATGTTATTTCGGTTATTTCCCTAACAAGGGTCGTTGGGTTTAATATTAGTGTAATCATCTAGAAAACCAAATTTTCCTAATTCCTTAAGATATTTATGTAAATACTACTTACATAAAGAATAAATGCAAATTGTTTTTTTGTTCTATGAAATATTGTAGACTTCATAATCCTCAAATAATGTTCTTGATAAAATTCATGTCACCTTTTCTTACGTCAAATATAATAAGACAATTTGTGGTGTTTGTCGCTTAGCAAAACAACAAAGCATGTTTTTTTTTCTTTTATATCTATAACTTTAATTATTACACAAACTTTTGATTTAGTTCTTGCATGACTTTGTTATCCTGGTTAAAAGTCAAATTCAAATGTGTGTCAAGCCATAAGTCAAATTCAAATGACGTAATTACTAACGTTAATGCACATAAAAAGACTGAAATTGTTATAGTAAGAAATCTATAATCTCTCTTAAATACTAAAATAATAAAAAATTGTTAATTTTAATTATTTAAGATTAATTTTTTAGTTTGTTGAAAGATGGTAAAAGCACATGGCAGTCATGATTCTGGTGATTTCATTCACTTAGTTTATGATAATTAATTATGTCAGATTATGAAGTAACGTTGACTTCATTTTTTTAAAGTTCTACTACCCCTATTTTAAGGCAGGGTTCGACCTTTTTTCTAATAAAATTAGGTACTATTTAATATTGTACCTATAAGTAATTCATTGACATTTAATATAGAATAATAACACACAATATCTTTATTTTATCTGTACTTGTTTTTTCTTTCTATATTTTTCTTTTCACATTATATAACATATACATTTATCATTTCACTCTCTCTTTAGGTGTATATTAAGTATTGATGTACCTTTTATGTCCATGAATTATTTTTCTTTAATATAAAATTTATCTTTCGTTATATATACAAAACTCGCTTGGGCTGAGAATTCTTTTTTTTTTTTTTTTTATTTTTCTGCTGTATTATTTTATTTGTAAGCGTATCTTTATTTTTTTATTTACATATATTGTAACGTCCCATTTAATTATTAAACGAAATTAAAGAAAACGTCACGTGATAAAGTATAGCAGCGTAGTCTTGGGGTCCTTAACGCAACCCCTACAACCTGGCACACCACGATGCCAACATAAAACATATACAATCCTAATAAGGTGTGTAGAGTAAGAAATCATAAGACGATACAGGGGCCGTAGCCCTAAAGAAATCGTAAATAAAATGACTCCAGTCCAGATGGCTAAGCTACTGAATCACTACTCCCTTGCTGACCACGAGAACCTCGCCCATCTGCTCCCATCAACCAAGTTGATGATCATCGCAAGGAAGAACAGCCACATACAACACAACCATGTAACAAAACGGGTAAGCTAGAGCCAACACATACTCATCATACAGTCAAATATATTTTCATCATCTCACATCCATATAACAACCAAACATGTTATGACTCTTCATTCAATAC
>Ga0214545_1002835_pt1 | contig 33272 bp, 10 predicted proteins | sample CNSS4metaG_FD_160064 | JGI IMG/M metagenome (GOLD analysis project Ga0214545, IMG submission 160064) | Root nodule microbial communities from cowpea collected in UCLA plant growth center, Los Angeles, California, USA - CNSS4 | ecosystem: Host-associated > Plants > Roots > Nodule | place: USA...
CCACACTGAAAAAAAAAAACAGCTACGACACTGAAAAAAAAACAAAAGGAGAGAGAAAGTAAAACAGGTCATGGCCTTAAGTTATAATCGTTATTGGAATGCGGGACTTGCACTCTAAAAAAGTATATAGTTGCAGTCATTGATTGAAAAGTCAATGGTTGTAATTGTTATAGAATACATATGCATAACAAATAATGTAGTTAAAATATCAGTGGTTAATTTTCCTATCAACAGTTATAACTCCATGCATTTACTCGGAAATTTAGAGTGAACCAAATCCTACAGCCATACATAATTGCTCAATCTACCATCTTACATTTTTGGACCATACTGGAACCAGTTTGAGTAGTCGGTCAGTATCCAACTTTGACCCTGACAGCAAATAAAAAAAAAATGAGAACATAATAAATGCAGTATTTTTAACATAAAACAGATGTGGATAAACAAGAAACAGATATTACAAACTGTTCAATATTTACAGTCACAGTGGTGAAACGTAAAAGAATAAGAAATTATCACAATTTGAAGCGGACCCTATAATGCAGTTATGTACATGTACTTTGATGTGCATCTTGAAAATATAGCACACTAAAGTGATATGTAGTTATGTATATTACACAGTATTATGCATTCTTATATTATATGCCACTGAAAATCAGCTAGCACTATTAAGAATTTGGTGATCTTACACTGTTGTTTCAACTGCAGAATGTGTTTTTCATATTTACAATGTCTGGATAGTGCATGATCTTGAACAATTTCAAAGGAAGCAGCCATTACTTTCCATATTAAACTGTGCTAGAAAACTTGATGAACTTTAGTTTTAGGAGATACGGATGTAAAAAAGCTGATTGAAATTGGTATGGAATTTTACAAACAAAATTATCCACAAATCTATGGTATCAAACTTTCAGGAGACTTTCATGAGTAATGCCACTTGAGAAGTTGTTAAACAACATAAAACTAATCCACTAATAGTATTACACAAGAGTCAATAAATACTCAATCTACATTATATAAATGTTGATATAAAATACAGAACTAGTGATGCAATGAAATTTCAAACAGTGATGGAAGTAGGGAAAAAAAGTACCTTCATCTCCATTGGACTGTGGAAGGTCTACGCTTATACTGGTATTGCTGCAAGGATAAGAAGGAAAAAATTTCAGCCAAGAGTGATATTTTCATCTATAAAACATTCTTAGATTTTGAACTCCGACTCTAGAAACAGCTTCTATAAGTTGAGATCCAAACTTTAGAGGCCCAGTAGAAGGAGCAAAGAAAAGGAAACCTACCTAAGACAGTCAAGAAACAAGAATATGACTTCAATTCTCTGGTTGTGATGTTTGAGGACCTCAATGATGGAATCAATAGCAATTGATTGTCTCACATCTGAAGAGTAGACAAGACCAACCAGTGCAGGCAAGTACAGTGAAGGGTCTGCAAAAGTAATTCACCAATAAAATTTGTCACAACCATTTGTAAAATTTTCGTGACAGATATCTTGTGGATCACTGTAACGCATATGGAATTAATGTGAAAACATTATGGCTTAAAAAAAAATGTGCAACTCATTAAAGCAGAGGAGCACAACAAATAAAGACAATGAAGGAATCATTTCAAAGAGAAAAAAAGTAAAGGAAATGCAAAGAAGCAACCTATAAGCTTAAGCTATTAGATGCAAGCTTAGAAATTGCTTTAATCACATCTTAAACACACCTTGTAACGTCCTGATATAAAAACTCTATAGACTTTATGTGAGAATAAAACATAGGCCACCAATAGTTTTTGCTTCAAATTAAAATTAAAAACCAAAAAGATGGTGCTTAACAATTGGGCAAAGAAGGTTCAGCACCACATCAAGAATCAATCATCCATAAAGATCCGGTCAATACAAGACCCGCTAATACTTGCCAATTTATATAAGAAATCTGTATACAAAATATTACACTTTACATTTCAGTTTTAATGCTACCTATAATTGGAAGTAATTTGGATGCCTGTTCACGAATCATAATTTCTTCATCTCCAAGCCGCTCTAGCAATTTGTTTGCTATATCTTGCCTAAAATACACATTTCAACAAATAAATATACAAACAACTAAAAACCAGTATAACAACAAAAGCAGTCGTACCTAGAAGAACAAGATATTAAACTTTGTGATTTTGATGATATATGTAGGACTTCTGATATAACATCCATAGCATTTCTTCTCTGGGAAATGTTTCCAGAAGAAAGGCGCTTCAGAACTTCCATAAGACAGCGATCATCTTTGCTCCTGGAGAATCCTTATATGTGTAAGTTCTAAATTTAAAAGAAAAGATTTTAGACTTAAAGAGTGATTTTAGTCAGTATCATAAGAGAAAAAATAAAATGACTACATTGAGCAGTATTCTCCTATCAACATAACAACAGCTCTAGCTGTACCATCCCGCTCATCTAAAAGGTGAAGCAGAAGAGGAATCACACTATTTGCCTTCCTACTGTCAGCAAGTGCATCTTCTTGTGTGTAATCTGGCCTCAGAATGATAGCCTTGAATATTGAAACAACTCCAGCTATCACATCCTCATCAGTGCAATTTAACTACAGAATAAAGAAGGAAAGGTATAAAAGCTCAATTTTCAATCTGGTAAGGAGACACAAATTACTAAATCACAATTTGATTAATCATTGACTTCTAAATACATCATAACTAAAAAATATGTTGATAATAAGCAATGCACACTCTATAGTTCTATGCCAAAATGCAGCAGAAGCCAGGTTACACATAACAGATGGCAATGTCTGTATCAAATATGTGAACTTAAAGTTGTTGAATATCAAGTAGATCTGGACTCAGTTTGTAAAATTAGAAATAGTACTCTGCCTTGACAGTGCATCATAGGTAAACAAACAATTTTATTTAACTATGGAATGGTTAGAAAAAGAAAAAAAAGTCAGATTCAACTGACAGTTACTGCTGAAAATAACAGCTTTGATCTTTCTATCAGATGCAAAGGACATTATTACTGCATTAAAGTCACTGCAAAAACCACATCAACATGTCATTCAAGTTCAGAACAAAGAAAATGCTATAATAAAAATACTAATTGATGGTATCCTTATTCTAAGTTTCTAATCATAAAATTCAGTGCTAAACCTGATCCATGCAAGGGAAAAAACATTGGATTTCGAAGGAAAATGAATATAACACATTCATTCGCATGATTAAAAGGGTGTGTAACATTTTTGTTTAAAAATATATCTGCAACATATTTCCCCAAGAAGGCCTCAATTAGAGGTACCTGTGGTACTAGAATGCGTGAGATATTCATCCCAAACTCCGACACTGTGCTTTCAAATCTCTTGATATCTAGACGTCCCAAAAGCAGGCATAAACAATTCAAAAAGAACTTTCTGGTCTCCAACCCACCATCATTGTTGTCAATATAGCCACCACCAGTGTGGTTGTCCATATAATACTGCATTTTGCATGGATATCAGAAAAAAAAAAAAACAATTTCAACACGCACAATCATATGAAACCACAAAGAATTGAGTTGTCATGTCATCATGTCAAATATATTTATCACCTACTGACCTATTCCTGATTAATTTGAATTGATGTAGCCCTAGCCAGTAACAATTACAAACTAACCATAAGATATGCTCAAAGTGTTAAATAAAATGTATGGGACAAACACTCTTACCCCAAGACTGCCAAAAATTGCACAAGAGACACTATCCAGATAGTCAAGGCAAATTCCCTTTTATATATGCCATAAATAAGTTAAAGCCTAAACGTTTATACAATATGATGAAGTCAGTCAGCATATATTTTTCTTAGCAGAACTGCTAAAACAAGAATAATTTATCCCCCTTGGCAACATCAAATAGAGACACCTTGCCATCCATACCAACTAGGACATAAGGTGATTGCTCAAATTACTTCAAGACTTCATTATAAATATATAGCTACTCTGTACTGTATATAACCTGGATGCCAGACATATACTGGTCCAACAGTTCCTTGTAATGCTGTGAGAACTTCTTATCTTCCAGGTGTAGTAGCACGCTATAATGCTTCCAGCAAGAACAGAGCAGTAAATCTCCAGTCTTGAGAGCATTAGAATCAGTCTTCAATGCCGCAGACAAAAAGAAAAATTATGGCCCATAGAAAATACTAAGTGATTAAAATCGAATATCAAATAGAGAAAAAAATGCATTGATTCCAGAACCTGCCTCTAGTTGAAAGGATCCATGGTGATTCTTTATCTCCTGCAGCCATTTAAGAACTTGCTCCAAGCCTTTGGCATGTAAAAAACGACTTTTCCTGCTCCACTGTAATGTAGAGTTGAACATTAAACAACTGAATAAGTAACAGCTTGAACCATCTTTTTTACATTCTTGTTACAAATGCATGCTCATATCAGTAATTTTATATGCCAGTTAGAATTCAGTTACAAGTTTGGGCCTGATTATACTTTCTGCAGAAGCGAATGAGTTCTCATCACAAAATTGAAAATAGTTTTACCTTAGTTGCCCCTCTGAAAAGGAACATCGAAAAAGAGTTGTTAATAATCATGAACCTAAAATCAGGACAGGTTTTGTTTACCAAATTCAATATAACAGGAAATGTTGCCATAGTCGATCGTCTAAAAGTCTTATTCACACTGTAGTTAAATAATGGCATCACTTTCTAATGCAGTTTCTAATGTTTGCTTATTCAATATAATTTTCTTTATAGTATATCATTATTGCACATTATGAATATATGAATAAAAGAATTAAGAACTAAGACTGTATAACTTACAGAAAGGAGCCTTTTAACCAAACAAATAATGTCATCTAAATGATGCCACAGAGTATAGTCCCTATCGATCATTGACATCAAAAAATTTGAATCCAATTTCTCCTTCTTGTCAGTAGTAGGAGAATGTACAAAAGTAATTGCCTGATCTTTTGCTCTGGCATTTAATTTCAACTTTTTATTGTCCGCCACTTTTGTTAATGCTCCCGAAAGAGACAAAAAACAATCAGCCGCAGACACTCCAAGGCGAGATGGCAACTCAAAACCATCCTGCAAAGTGCTGAACAGCCAGTGGTGAGATAATGAAAATTTAAGGAATAATCAGTGAATTAATAAAACAACATTATAATGATACTATCCACAAAAAGAGCAAATGGGAGAGATATGGAGTTGACATTATTGGTAAAATAAATGGGTACAATGCTACAATAAGAAACATGAAAAGGTAAATTTATGAAGAGGAACAGCTGTACACAAGTAAGACTTGTCATTGAACAAATTAATAATCAATCAAACGCCTCTAGCCAACAATGGTAGCTCCTGACAGTATCAGGAATCTTGTCTATAAAGAGAGGGGAAAGAGGGGGGAATTAGATGAATGTCTGAATATACAATGTGAGACATATATACGTTTACATAACATAGAATAAAATAAAAGACAACAATCTTGATAAATACACTAGTACAGTGCTAAATGCACACCGGCAAAATCTACCACTAAACAAGAACGTCCGTCTACATTACACTTTCAAACAAGAAAGAGATGCATGAGAAACAAACAATACCTTCCTTTACTAACAATGCTAGCCAAATCCGGAAGACAAGTGGAGAGTATCTTCAACAAATCTCCATAACTCTCGCGTATCCCTAACAAACACAATTTAATTAATTAATCCAAAATGAATTAAAAATAAAAAGGTTTCCTATTTCCAAACATGTTCTTCGTCAATACTTGAGTTGAAATAGCGAGAGTGAAAATCAGAAACTCACCACCAAACATGGATTGATGAGCGGAACATTCAAATTCAACTAGATTCCGAAGAAGGAGGCACCAACCAAGCAACAAGTAGCGATCGTTGACGTGCTTTCTGGCAACTAGGCCAGCGAGAGCCTCGGCAACGGGTTGGAAAAGAATCTCGTCCTGGAAGAGCCAGTTCAACAGAAGCATAGCTTGGTCACCGTGCTTGGACTTCAACACCTGCAAACAAGAAAAACAGCGTAACGAAGAGAAAGCAGAATCCGAAATAAACAAATTAAGGAGGAGAAAATGAATACGCTGTCGATGATTGGAAGAAGGACTTGGTCGAGGGAAGAATTCTTGGTCGCAGCGTCGGCAACGTAGCTGTGGAAAAACCAGAGAGAGTCTTCGAGGGAAACGAGTGAAGTGTGCGAGCGCGAAGAATGTGAAGAGAGGCGAGAAATAGAATCTTGAAGCTTCTTGGGACGGGAAGTGAGAAGAGAAGTGATAGCACGTGCGAGCGTGACGGAGACGATGGACTCGCGTTGTGGCTCCGATTTCCATAGCAACTCTTCTTCTCCCTCCATTTTTCTCTATGCCTACTACCTTGGTGTCAAGTTTACACTTACTCAACTGAACCACTGCGACGATGTCAATGAATTGAATGTCACAGTTTTTGTTTATTTTTATAGGTTAAAATATTGGTCTCTTTTCGTCGGTAGGTTCTCTTCTTCTTTTTTTCTTAATTAAGTTTTTATTTTAAAAATTTAATTAGCTTATTTTAATCAGTACTAATTAGTTAACTATATGTCAGCATGTGATTCTTTTTATTTTTAATTTTTTTTATAATTTTAAAAAAAATTTCATGTATCAATATGATATTGTGGTATGTGGTACAAAGAGTGTGACATAGAACGTATTATTTTTATGTGAAAAGTTTCATCGTAGTCTTGTCTTATATATGTATTTGTTATTTTTGTCTATATTTGTTTTTAATTTTTTTAAAATTAAATCAATTTCATCTTTATACCAAATTTAATTTTTATATAAATTTTATAATGGTATTTTTATTATAATTGATATTTTTAACAAAATTAAGTTTATTTAAATGTATATTTTGCATTGAACTTTACTTAAATCTTATTTTAAATATTTATATATCTATAATTGATAGATAAATGTTAGAGTTGCTTTAAAAATAACTTTATAAATTTAAATATAAAATTTTAAAATAATTTTATAACAATTTAAAATAAATATATATATTTAAAATATCACAATTCAATTTATAAAGTTGTTATTTTTAAACCAACTTAACATTTGTCTATATATTATTAATGTATAATTATTTGAAACAATATTTAAATAAACTTCAATGTAAAATAAAAACTTAATCTTGTTAGAAATATGATTGTGACATTTATATAAAAGTTAAATTTTGTCTCAATTTAAGTATGGATGAAATTATTGATGTCTTACAAAAATATGACTAAATTGAGACAAGATAACAAGTCTCGAAACTAAATTAAAAATTTTCACTTCAATAATGACACATGACATTATGATTAGCACATCACACTGTTTCTGCTGTTTCTATCCTATATCATAATATTAGCTTGACACATAATAATTTTTTTTAATTTAAAAAATTCACGTGTCCAACGTTATACATGATTAACGCTCTTAATATATTACTGACAAAAAGAACTTAATTATAATAAATTTCTTAAAATAACAACCTAAGATATAAAAGAAGACTTACTTAAAATTTTCCTACTATACTAAAATAGGAATAAAAAGAGAAAAGATTTAACTTTTTTTTTTTTGTTATATTTGGGACTAATGTAGGCCCAAAGGGATAATAAGACGTGACGCAGCGTGTTGGTTCCGTTTCACTGTTGTTAGTAATGCTCCCTCTGCAGAGTGACTGCAGAGACGTTTGCAAGGTGCTGGTGTGTCTAACACATTCAAGGTCACTCCCCAAGGGTCTTCAACTGCATGCATACGCCATTAAATTAGGGTTTGAAGCTCTTCCATTGGTGTGCCATCATTTGATCAACTTCTACTCCAAAACTAACCTCCCTCATTCCTCGCACAAACTCTTCGATTCCTTTCCCCACAAATCCGCCACCACATGGAGCTCCGTCATCTCCGCCTTCGCCCAGAACGACCTACCCCACCTCGCCCTCCGCTTCTTCCGTCGCATGCTCCGCCACGGCCTCCTTCCCGACGACCACACCCTCCCCACAGCTACAAAGTCCTGCGCCGCCCTCTCGTCCCTCCCCACCGCCCACTCCCTCCACGCCCTCGCCCTTAAAAGCGCCAACCACTTTGACGTGTTCGTTGGAAGCTCCCTCGTCGATATGTACGCTAAATGCGGCGAAATAAACATCGCACGGAAGGTGTTCGACGAAATGCCTCATAAAAACGTCGTCTCCTGGAGCGGCTTAATATACGGGTACTCCCAACTGGGTCTCGATGAGGAGGCTTTGAACCTCTTTAAATGTGCGTTGCAGCAGGATTATGATATTCGGGTTAATGATTTTACGTTGTCTAGTGTTTTGAGGGTTTGTAGTGCTTCCACTCTGTTTGAGTTGGGGAAGCAAGTGCATGGATTGTGTTTTAAGACGAGTTTTGACTCTTCCTGCTTTGTGGCTAGTTCGTTGATCTCGTTGTACTCCAAGTGTGGAGTTGTGGAAGGGGGTTACAAAGTTTTTGAGGAGTTGAAGGTTAGGAACCTTGGCATGTGGAATGCGATGTTGATTGCGTGTGCTCAGCATGCTCACACGGGGAAAACGTTTGAGCTGTTTGAAGAGATGGGGAGTGTCGGGATGAAGCCGAATTTCATCACTTTTTTGTGTCTCCTTTATGCGTGCAGCCATGCGGGGTTGGTGGAGAGGGGGAAGCATTACTTTGAGTTGATGAAGGATCATGGGATTGAACCCGGATCGCAGCATTATGCTACCATGGTCGATTTGCTTGGTCGTGCTGGGAAGTTGGCGGAAGCGGTTCGGGTGATTGAGGACATGCCTATGGAGCCCACGGAATCTGTTTGGGGGGCTTTGTTGACTGGGTGCAGGATTCATGGGAACACTGAATTGGCTTCTTTTGTGGCTGATAGGGTTTTTGAGATGGGTGCTGTGAGTTCTGGGATCAATGTTTTGCTTTCTAATGCTTATGCTGCTGCTGGGAGATGGGAGGAAGCGGCGAGAGCAAGAAAAATGCTGAGGGATCAGGGAATAAAGAAAGAAACTGGTTTGAGTTGGGTGGAGGAGGGTAATAGGGTTCATACATTTGCTGCTGGGGATAGGTCTCATGGGAAGACCAAGGAAATTTATGAGAAGTTGGAGGAGCTGGGAGAGAAAATGGCAAAAGCTGGGTATGTTGCTGACACGTCTTTCGTGTTGAAAGAAGTAGACGGAGATGAGAAGAGTCAAACTATAAGGTATCATAGTGAAAGGTTGGCCATAGCGTTTGGACTTATTACTTTTCCTCAGGAGCGGCCTATCAGAGTGATGAAGAACTTGCGTGTTTGTGGTGATTGCCACACTGCCATCAAGTTTATTAGCAAGTGTACTCAAAGGGTAATCATTGTGAGGGACAATAACCGGTTCCATCGATTTGAGGAGGGAAAATGCACTTGTGGAGATTATTGGTGATCATGGTAGTAAGGTGAATGACATGAGAGTCACTGAACACATCAAACTATTTTCAGTAGCAGAGCAGGAACAGAGTAGCATCAACGCTCAACTTGTCTTTTGTCATCTCGCCGCGTATAGATCTCGGTATTTATCTTTTTGCCATTGAAGATAACGTGATGGGGAAAAAAGGAGGTCTATATAGTACCGTACTCAAAGAAGAACTCCAAAAGTAATTTGAATACCATTCTTGAGACTAGCTTTTGTTTCATTTACAAAACCTAGTGTGTTATATGACAACCTAATTTGCATTTTGGTAGATATTCCAGGGTACGACTACCTTCAAATACAAGAGAAGATGCGTGAATGTGAGAAGTAGCAGTTTTTGATGGCGCTTCTGATTACTCAATTGACTTCCTCATACCACTGTCATAGTATATCCGTAAATTCTGATTTGAGGTTGGAACATCAATGACATGCCAGCTAAGTTACTAATTTAAATTCTCATGGTCGGTAAGTTTTTATGGTGCTCCTCTGCCCTCTGACGATATCTGTGATCTGAGTATTTTTCTTACTCTTAATGCTTTGGCTTGAGACTACCCTCAATTAGTTCATCAGTTATGGATTTTACTTTTAGCATATTTTGTGTTGTGTGTTCATCTATTTGGAAAAATGACATTATGGACTTCTTGTTTTAAGGTCATGTTAAAGAGAAATGGATAATACAATAGTACATGGAATGAATCTTGTCGACTGAATGATGTATGACTGACATGATTCTTATTATCTTTGTAGCTTTAATTATGAATAATGATGGAACCAATTTATGTAAGTTATTGTAATGCACATTAAATCACATAATGTTATGACGTCATATAAGTCAAGTGGGAGAATGTTAGAATTAATTGACAAATTAATTCTATTATGTGACTCATTTGAAATATTATGATGGGTCTAATTGTGGTTTAATAAAATTTAAGAATCTATTGGTTATTATGGGAAGTGATAATAAAATAAAAATCAACTTGATAGACATTGATTTATAATAGGGATTGAAGTTCTGTCTCTGGCCATAAGGTTCTTCTCACAATAATCCATCCCATCAAGAACGTGTAAGAGAAAAGAAAAAGGAAAAGAGATAGATTGAGATACGGTGGTTGGAGATCACACACAAATTACATATTGAAAAATGCATACTCACATGATCTCTTATTCTTATGGATCAAGGTTAGTGCTCTATTATGCTTTATTGTGTGAAAATCTTAAATGTCAAAGATCCTTAATTGTTTTACATGTGATATCAAAGCATGTGTTGTAGGATCTATGATTATTTAGTTACAATTTGCTCGCCATAAAACTTGTAATTAGGTTCATTAAAAAAAATTGGGAAACATAAATTTCAAAATCACTACATTCTTAATTAGGGTATATCTAATTAGGGAAATGTCATCACACAAGTGGAGAATCATAAATCCTACAACACATGTTCCGATACCACATGTAAAACAATTAAGGATCTTTGAGATTTATTCTCACATAATAAAACAAAATAGAGCATTAACCTTGATTTATAAGAGATCATATGAGTATGTGTTTTTTCATAATTTGTGTGTTCTCCAACCACCTTTTTTCAATTTATCTCTTTGTCTTTCTTCTTTCTTCTTACACGTTCTTAATGGGTTATTGTGAGCAAATCCTTATGGCTAGAGACAGAACTCCAATCTCTTTTATAAACTAACATTCATCAAGTTGGTTTTTATTTTATTAACACTTCCCATAATAAACAATAAGTCTTTAAATTTTATTAAATCAGAATTGGGTCCATCATAATATTTTAAATGAGTCACATAATAGAATTGATTCTAGTCGTGTGTTCATCTAAACTGTAGTGCATAACTATGTTTAGTTGCTCTAAAAACGGATTATGTATCGGGATCTGACATCTCCCCTTTAATGTCTGGCTATATTGAATAACTCGAGTGCTAGTAGAATTGGTTAAAGTCTGTTAGACAAGGTTGTCCAGAAAAACTACACTTCTAGAAAAAAAAAAAAAAAACATTTCCTCATCAATTTAATTTTTGTGTTAAAGACGAGGGGTGAATCACTCAAGAGCTCCCGTATCATGATGGAAAGCATGAAGATTGGACAGCATAGAACAAATAACATTGTTATTTTGTACATAAGAGGTTAAATTTTTATTACAACATCCAAAGGAATTTAAATTTTCATTTTTCTTATGTGAGCATTGGATTCTTATGGGTAAAAGATTATGGTAAAGGTTATCTTCCAGCAGGTAACTGTTTTCATCATCTTCAAAGACAATAATAGGAATTCCCTGTATGTTTTATCACAGTATGTTCAAGTTCTCCATCAATCTGTGTTCTCCATCAATCTTTATCACAGTATGTTCAAGTTCGGATCACCAAACAATTCCCTGGTTGCGGATAAAGGCTTGAATGCATAGGAAAGGAAGTTCGGGAATGCTAAGGACCTTATGAAGCTGGAAGGCTTACTGTTGTGAGTTTAGCCATAGGTTTTTCGTGCATGAATATGCCAAAAAACGGTTCTTTGGATAAGTACATAGAGGATCCCTCACTTTGCAAGAGGTTAACTTGGAGGAAGGAAGTTTGAGTCATGGTACCGTAAAAAATGTGAGACTGTTATGTTGGATGAAAACTCAATGGCCAAGGTGAGTGAGTATGGCTTTGCAATAGTGCATAGTGAGTAAACACACTGTGGCTTTTGAGCTGAGAAAGATTTTCGAAGATATTTCTAAATCCGAAAATATCTTCCTAAACATTCAATTTGACCTTATTTTTTCAAAACACCCGATCTGAAATACAAAATAATTCCGGGACCAAATGTTGTAAAACAAATTTCTACATCAAAAATTTCCTTCCGGAACACTACTTCCAAAAAAATTGTATTTCGGAATCTGGGACATTTTAGTTCCAATCTGGGACATAGTTTCTAATTTGGAACAATCCTACGCTGGTGCCGGCTTTGGCCATGCTCCCGTTGTAAACTAATTTCCGCGGACGAAGGCTTCTGCATGAAAAACCATCCCTTACTTTATCATTCTTCACGTCCCATTCTTCATTAATTTCTCTTCCATCACTTTTTATTACAGAATTTCAATTGGAACAGGGGTTTAGTGATTATGGACCTCAACATCGTTGAGGAAGCCTCCACCATCTTCAATTCCGGCGAGCAAGGGTTTAGGCTACCCAGCAATGATGGGAGAGGCGCTGGAAGAATGGAAACTTTGTGAGGGATGAGGACCTGACAAGGTTGAGGGGATAGGATTAAAGGGTATCTTGAGGATTATGGGTTTTTTCGGTGCAGAAAGAAAAAAAAAGGAGGTGCAGGAAGAGAGAACCCATAAAGTAATTGTATGAAAAAGTCGAGAAGGAATGAGTCCATTACAGTATGCCCAAATAGTTTTTGACGTGGGCTCAAATACGCAAGGTTGAACTGACCGGCGATGTATATTTTCTCTTTCTCATCATGAGCTTCGAAAGTTTTTAAGTTTTTTTATGATTCCAAAGAACATATAGTTATCAAAGGAGACGGAGACAGCTTGCATTTTGTAATAACATTTCATGCGTATGTAATTCACTTAACTGTTTACTTTGTAAAATTTTAGATATAATTCATAAATGCTTTTTCCTACAAAGTTAATTGAAATAATGGTCTTTTATAAATGTTTAATTATAACTAATACATATGTTTTTCCACAAATTAAGCGCATAAATTGTCCTTTTACATTAGTTTTCATTTGGAATTTATTATTGTAGTGAACCTAAACTAAATGAAAACATCTTTGGAATTTAGCGTGTATAATTAAATTTTGTTAAACTGAAGTTAACAAAATAAACCAAGATCATACTGATTTGGAACAGACTTAGACGATGCCTGATATTTGAGAATTTTTCTTATCTAATATTTGAAAATTATGAATCCATTTCCTATAGTTTTCTAGAAATATAAATGACTAATGTATATACAGTTTTGTTAAAATCTTTAATACGCTACACATTCAATAATTTACAACAAAATATATATATATATATATATATATATATATATATATATATATATAAAATACATGAAGTCGAAAATATCGAGAAGAGTGTTTATAAATATACATTGTCAAGATTGTTTATACCATACGACTTACTTTAAACTTTTTTTAATGTAGTATGATTGATATATTGGTTTAGAGATGAATTTAACCATCAATTATATTAATTTAACTAATTAACCAAAGTAAATGAAAAAAAAATGTCATGTCACTTAGATATTGTTCATATATGATATAATTGACACAATGTCTCACGTATTGATTATTCATGTTAGTGATTGTTATAAGAACTTCACAACGTTATAATGTGTTACTATTGATATATTGATACAAACAATAGTTTAACTAATAATTATATCAATTTAACCAAAATAGAGCAATAGTTTAACCAATAAGTTCTAATAAAAATAAATGAATAAATACAGGTAAAGATGTAAAATGGGTGTATACCTTATGGAAGTGTTGATTTATCCTTTTTCTATTCACAATATAAAAAAAAAATGCAACCACCTATGGATTATCATTTAAAGTGATTTTTTACAGAATAAAATCTTAAAATCACTTTTAAAACTTTATTAAAAAAATTCTCTTTAATATTCTACTTAAAAAGAAAAGAAAGATGATTGTGTTTTTAAAAGCTTTATCTTTTCTTGGCTGCGGCTTCTGCAACTTTTGGTTAAAATGTTAACTTTTCCATTAAAAGTTGTATCATTTAATTAAGTATCTTTTAACACACTTTGTTAACTTAATTACTCACCCAAATCGCAGTACTAAATGAGGGTTATACCCTATATATAACCTCGAGCAAAAAGGTGTGATTCCTGTTCATAGAGAAGAGTAATAAGCTGGCCCAGGTTCTTCGAGAGTTTTCCATCTTATCAACACTTGTTTGAATAAAAGTTAATTATAAATTTCTTAGTGGTAGCAGTTCAGGTTCATATTTATGTATTATATTTTATGGCAGGCCAAGAAACTTTTCAACCTCTCAAATAGTTTTATGCTTTGAAAATTCCTTCACATGTTTCTCATACAGAGACTATGTATTTTCAGCTGAGTGATCATCAATCCATGGTTTCTCACATTCTCTATAAACAACACTTGGTTTTGGCTGAAACCAAAGAAAGTAAGATTTAGCTGTAGCAGAACCTGATATGGCGCCATCCTCTATCACAACAACTCAAATCAAGTGGCAGAAGCTTGAGGAAACGAAGCAGCAAAGATCAATGACAAGGCCATGTGAGCATGCTACTGCTTCTTCTAGCTCCCAAGAACAAGGTTTTACGAATGTTGAGGAAGATGGTAGTGAAGGTGTTTGTTCAAGTGTCTGTGCTACACCAAAGGCTAAAAGGTTCAGAATACCAGAGGTGCTAACATGTCCACCAGCTCCAAAGAAGAGAAGGGCACTGGTAATACCCAATTGCTCATCAAATAGATCTCCAGTGACATTTTTTGCTTCACCGGATATAGAGTTGTTCTTCTTTTCTGCACTCAGAAATGTTTCAGCTTGAAAGCTTCAATCTAGTTCCAAGAAAGTATGAAGTTCAGTTCAGTTGATCCTTGGAAGAGACAAAGTTTGTAACCATTTTGCAGTGTGCATTGACGTACTCTGATTGTTATTACTTAGGCATGACTTTTTTTTATTTACCTTTTTCTGGTTTTTGCTTTAGTTTTTCTGTCTGGTGTGTGGTGCAACAAATCAAAATTTCTAAGACATGAAGCTCTTTTTGTAATTGATTTATCAGTTATCTAATGTTTCTGTCTTTCTAAGGGTATGGAATTCATGCAGTTTCAATTTGTATCACATAACTCATTTGCTGAAGAATTTGATTGTCTTTGGCTTCATCAGTGAAATTTGTATTATTATAATGAGTAGACTAATTAAAAGATACCTTGCTTTGCTTGGTGAATATGTGTCCATGTATATGATATCTTTCTAAAGGTAAACCAGTTAATAATATTACTTTTCTTTTGCTAGTGCTATCTCCACGCTATATATAAAGAAAGAGGAGGAAAAAAAAGCAACTTTTGAATGTGGAAGTGAATGCTTTTTGATTTTGAATATTCCTTCATCTGGTCCTTCTATACCTCTTTTCATGCTTCTTTTTTTCATCTCTACAACACTCATAAAAGGCACTCTGTAGATACCAGCCACATTGTTTAAATCAAGCATTACTGCCTCAATTAAAATGAGTAGAAACATTTAATTTCAGGTAAGTAAAAATATGGTAACTAAGAAGTGCACATTCAGATTTTATGAACTTCTGGTGCCAACCGAAGTTTTATGTATTATTCTTCTGATGTACTTTCAAAATATATTTATGGACATTGAGTTTGATATTTTAAAATATATTAAAAAAAAATTTAAAATACCATCATTGTACATTATTAATACTCAACAGAGGACAACATAAAAAATATAGTAGAGAATCCGAACTGTTTTAACATATCACACTCCATTGATAATGCAGAAATAATGTATGTTAAAGGAAGTCTAATTCTGTCTTATTATAGATAGGTATATATGTTCTCTATGGCGCTGTGCATGAACTCAGAAGCGTCCAGTTTACTTTATATGATTAAAGTTGCAGATGTGTTAGAAAGAATAAACCTGAGTGGTAAATTAAAATGTTGTCTATCATTATCATTGTCATCCTTATACCTTTGACAGTGCTGAAAAAAGAATAGAAAATGGAAATAAAAGTACGGCATGTGCAGCAGCAAAATGAGAATCCAAAGATGGATTGCTTTGTGATGGAATATCTATCCAAAAAGTGAAATAGTGTTCAAATCATACTTGTTAATTTTGATTTAATAGTTTTGAATTCAAACAATTCAAACTTTAGTTGAATTCAATTAACCAACATACAAGTTTCGAGTTTAAGTGAAGGTTGGACTAGTCCAGCTGAAAATCAACCATGTCCTAAATGTTATTCCTGCAAGAAGCAGCAAACATATTTTCAATTACTATTTATTTACATCGAGAATTCAAATAAGTTAAGTATCACATTAAATAAAAATAAAAAATTAAACATCATATAAGAATAAAAAAAATTCTATTATCTTATAGTTTTGAGTTAAGAATAATGTCAATTTATAATTTTTTATGTGTGAGTTGAAATCAAATTTGTTTAGCATGTCAGAGGAGTCATGTTTCGTTAAATATCTCATAGGTTACATATGAGAGAGGTAAGACCCGCATGGGATATTTTGTTTTTTCATTGCCTTTGATTTCGCCTGTATTTTTTTTTTTTATTTGTTATATCATATATACGTTGACTTATTTTTATTTGACTAATATTTTTCACCCAAGATTAAGATTATGTAATGTAAGAAAATAAAAGCGTTATAAAGATGTCAGTAACTTTACTTAAATGATCAAAAAATATTTTTTGGAATTTAAAAAATTGTTTGGAGCTGTAAAAGAACTTTTGGAAGTGCACGAAGAAAGACCCGACAAATCAACCGTCCTTAGATGACATTAATTGGGCTGGACATTGGCACAAAGTGGGCTGACAAAAATCACAGAGAAATCACCAGCACATTTATATGAAATATAACACATGTTTATTTATTAATACACTATAAAGTATAAAGTTTCAAATTTATAATTCAAATTACATAATCTAGACCGTATTATATTGATGATCTGATTTGAGGTTATATTTCAAAATATGCAATTTATCATCCAAAATATGATGTAGGATTATGTAATTTACAAATGATGTAGATTTCATGATATTAAAAGATGAAATATAATTTTGAATTGCCTAATCTAAAATATCTAATTTATAAATGACTACTAAAAAAATAATTGCAAGGTTGTGAAGAAAAAAAAATTGAAATATATTTCATGATAAACTATTACGCTAAAACATGTAACTTAGAAAGTATGGACATATTTTGAAAGGAGTGATATTTTTTTATTTAAACAATAGAAATGAATATTTTAGAAAATGTATCATTTTAAGTTTATTTTAATAGATTTATCTCAAATTTAAATAGATAGTTTTGGATTTTAAGTATAATTCAATTAATTGGATTTGGATTGTATATAGATTGATTTTTTTTAAGAATTTGAAAATCCAAAATCAATGTCTTTTATTAGGTTAGATTATGCAAGGTTTGGTTGAATTAGACCTAAGTTATGGACTTAGCTCATGCAAGGTTGAGTTGGATTATGCCCAAGTCATGTGTGGTTAAGTTGAATCATACTCGAGTCAAGCTAGATCGGATTAAGTCAAGTTGGCTAGACCAGACTACTATTAGACCAAGCCCAAGTCGAGTTAAGATGAACCTAAGTAAGTCAAACCTACATCATTCTCAATTAAACCTAGGTCGAGCTAAGGTTAGGTCAAGATAAGTTGAGTAGAGTCCATGATACGATTCTATCCAGGAAAGAGTATGATCGTTTCTGAATTTGAAATTCTCAAGAGGCATGACACGAATAAATCAGAGAAGAACGCAGAATAAGACAGAGATAGAGGCCTAAGCTGAAGCGATACATGGTTAATCTTTGATAAGAACCGGAGGCCTAAGCTAAGAACAAAGAGAATCCTCTCTTTAATAAAATCAAATTCAATATATGACTAAAAAGTCCACATCAGTTTTTGGTACCTCTATTTATAGGCACATAAGTTTAAGCAAACCTGAAAACCCTACAAGAAGGCCCAAGCCCAAAATATTAAAAGATAAACTAATTTATAAAAGAAAGCTCAAAGCCCAAAAACATAGAATATAACTAATTTCTAAAAGAAAACCCAAAGGTTCATCTTCAAGTTCTTCTTGTATGGAATTTTGGGATAATTCTCTATCAGTTCATATCAAACTAGGTCCACCAAAAATTGAGTTGGATTGGGCCCAATGTTAGATTAAGTCAAGTCAAGGTATGTTGAACCCACATGGAATCAAGTGAAGTTAGGACGAGGCTTAAGTCATGTCTTAATCAAGCTACAACCATGTTGGGTCAAGTTTGGTTGAGTCCATGTTAGGTAAAGTCAGGTTAAGTCCATGTTAGGTCAAGCTTAGATCAACCAAATTGAGTTAGGCCCATGTCAGCTCAGGTTGGGATGGGTTAGCCATGGGTAAAGTTAGTAAGGGTTAGGACCATGTCAATCTAGTCAAGTTTCGGTCATATCAAGTTGGGTTAGGCTGAGACAGGTTGAGTTCACGTTAAACCAAGCTAGGTCACATCCTAGTTAGACTAATCCCTGATTAAGATGTCTTCAGTCAGGACCATGTAGGATCAAGTTGGGATAGGCCAAACCTAATTTAATATGGGTCAAGTTGGGCCTAGGTTAAGTAGTTTAGGTTGGAACCACATAAAATTGGTCAAGTTTGGCACATGTCATTAGACTTAGTCTAGTTGGATTTAGTCATGTTGGGCTTACATCAGGGCAAGTCATGTTGGGCTTATATAAGGGCAAGTTATTGTAGGACATGTCAGCCTAAGTCAGGCTAGGCCCACTTCATGACAAGTCAGCTTTGGTTGGGCACAAGTCTGGTCAAGTTGGATACAAGTCAAGTCAGGTTTGACACAAGTCAAGTTGGATTGGGTACAAGTCCGAAAAGGTCAGGTGGATTTACCTAAGTCCAAATCAAGTTTGGTTGATCAGGACCAAAGAAAATTAGTCGAGCAAAGCCTAGGTTAGACTGGATTGGGTTATGTCCAAAGTCAAATTGAATTAGGCTAGGACAAGCCCATATAAGTCTAAAATTGTATCTAAGTCAATTTGAATGCAAGTTAGGCTAATTTAACACATTAGGGTGAATTTGGTAAGAGTACACTTACATTAGGTTGGATTTGGTGAGATTAAAACTAAATAAAATAATTTAGATTTTAGATTTGATTTATTTTATTAGATTAGATTAAAGTAAGAACTAATTCTAACAATTCTAATCCATAATCGTTCTTGAAAGCTAAAAGAGTATAAGAAGAAAGCATAGAATGATGAAAAAAATTTTGAGATATTATACAAATTTGCTGTAGGAATTTAAAGAAAGTATAGAAATTTCAACAAACAGGAAGATAAAATCCAATCTTTTGTACCGAAAATAACTAACGAAATGTAATACTACAATGTGCGGTCTAATTAATTCAAGTTCTAAAGTTGATTTTGTGAGTTAAAACACTTTACAACTTAAAAAGTATCAAACTTTTAATTTTGGTAAGTAAATATAATAGTTGTAAGTAATTCTTTTAATTATTCTTAATAATGTTTTATTATAACAAAGAAGTCACATTCTAAAAATTTGTTTCTAGTTTAAAATGGAAACCTGAGGAGATGAAGGTTTGTCTCTTCATCATGCAAGCACCCACTGAGAAACAAAAGATGTTTGTAAGTTAGAAAAAAAAAAAAAAAAAGTCTTTTGAGATTTTCAGATAATTATAACTTCCAAATGGGAAGTTTTTAGATACACTTGTGTCCTTACAATGGAGTTACACGTGTATGAACCACCAACCAAATATTTTGTCTGAAAGTAATGTCTATCGTTCAAATATTTTAGAGACATAATATTTTCACACCCGTCAAATAAGATATACTCATCTTACAATTCAATATAATAATATTTTAATTACATTATTTTATTTTTTAATCTAAAATTTTAATACACATTATTATATTATTATAATAGGTTGTAAAGTGGAAATAGAGAAAAAAATAAGTAGATATCAAACGATCATTTTCCAGTATTTGAACTTAAGCAAGCATCTACGACAAGTTTATGTTTTTCGTGAACAAAATTTAAACTGCAAGGACTTCTGTTATTTTTTATGCTATACATGGTTAGTAGTAGTATTATACCATAACAAATATAAGTAGATGTCATGTAGGTGATACAAAGTGAAAGTGTGTGAAAGAAAATAAATAGAAGAGAAAAGAGAGTAAAAAAGGTTAAAAAGTAAAATTATTTAGATTAAGTAAGAAATAAAATTAAATAAATTTAGTTGTTGTTAAGAATTTTATTTTATTTATTATTTTAATAAATTATTTAAGACAAAAACTATTTACAATAAAATTATAAAATTATTTATATTTAATTTCATAATTATAATAATAAAATTATTTATTATTTTTATTATCATAAAAAAATTAACACGTAAATTAAATATTTAGAATATAATAATTACATAACATAAATATTGATAGAATATTTCTTATATAATAATTAACTGTGACTTTTCAATTTTTTTTCTTTCTTTCAGGAAAAAAAATCTTTTTTTTTTATTCTAAATTGATATATGATTGCATAAACAGAACATAACTTGAACATCTATATATGAAAGAGGAAAATTTTAAGGTAATTATATTTTAAAAACTTTGAGAATACTTAACATTCTTGTATCTTAAAAAATATGTACGATTATTTTTATTATTAAATATTAAGCACATAATGCTATAATTAGTCTCTAACATGCTTTATTTATCTTAAGCAAGATTGTAAATTCAAATATTATGAACAGAAAATAAATTATTTAAGAGACTATTAATATTATTTTTGTTTTCCAAAATAAGATTGTTTGTTTTTAAAAAGACGATGAGATGAACAGAAAAAAAAAACAGAATAATACAGACGTTTTTATGCTGACACGCGTTGGTGAAATAATTTTAACTACAGTCAATTTTATGAATTTATGCAAATTTAGGATTTGAACACATATATTTACCCAGCACGGTCATAGGAAGAAAAATATAAAAAAAATGTTTGACAACAACCTTTGGTGTCAACATCCATTGGATAATGGACTTTTATAATAAAATATTATATTAACATAATAAATATAAATAAAATAATTTAATAAAATGATGATTGAGGAAGATGTGAGTTGAGTGTAAGAAAAAGATTAGAGTGTGAAAGTATAATAACCCAAAAGAATGTGAGTTATGATGTGATAGAAAAGGAAGTAAAAGAATTTATGGCATAGTAGTGAGAGTCATGGGAATTATTTGAATGTGAAAATGGGTGTTGTTTAAGAAGTAACCCCACCCTGCACCATACTCCAAGTGTTTGTCTTTGCTTTTGGCATTGGTGTGAGAAAGAAAAGGAGAATTGAGACGCGTGTGAACTTGGTTCCGTGAAGCTCTTTCCACCCCACACTCACCCCAAAAGGTACCAACTTGCACCACCACACACCTGTGGGGTCATGTCTTCTACTTCTACTCTACCCTACAATCCTTCCCCCATCTTTCCCTTCAAACTTCAACCCAACCCCAAAATAAAAACCTACACTTGTTGCAATCATAATTATCACAATACTATGTGGAAAAATAGTGACCTTGCAATTTCAAAGAGTTCTATACAACTTGCAGTGCCTTTGGTCAAGTGATCGACCTGTGACAGCCTTCTTAACCAAACACTTAAACGACACATCACCTCGCACGACACAACCCATCTTCTGTTCTATCTTATGTCGGTATCACTCCACTTTTCATTGTTGCTCCACAACTCTCAACTGAAAACTGCATTAACCACCTCTGCCAATTAATTATTCTCTTCACTGTGTCCCCCCAAGTTGTAAAATTAAAATTATCTTCTATTTTGAAGAAGGGGAAAATTATAATGAATAGGTGCAAACTGGTTAAGTAGAAATATATGTTGGTTTTGATGTTCTAGAACTTTAAACCTTCTCACAAGATGAAGTAGAACGAACTGACAACTAAAAAACAAACACCTGGACGCTTTTTTTTTTTCTATTATCTTACTTTTCAATGCAGTGTAACAAGATTGAACGAAAATCTTGAACTGGTGTTCAATTAGATTTTAAACAGTACAAAATATCATACTCTATATAGTCTTTTGAGTTTATTTTATGCAAAAAGTGAAATGACGTATATGAGTGGAACGTAACTTTTAGTTACTTTAGTGATACGTGTACAATTTGTATTTGTATTCAATCACAGACCTTTCATATAATCTTGCAAACATTGGTCTGGGGCCAAGGTTTCAGTTGTCATTGACAGACAACAGGTAGTTCAAGTAGACTTTGAAGATCCATAGAAACTTGGCATCGTGTAATACGTTCATAGTATAGTTTGGTGGGAGCGTTGTCATATTCTTAACATATGTTGAAATTTCAAAGCTACATCGAAAGAAGTTCTAGAATATAATTTGCAACTTTTGTCCACGTACTCTGAAATATCTGCATAACAAATCAAAGTTTGGGAAAGTGTAACACGAAGGAAACGTTTTTCTTGTCCTTTGAAAAGGTATACATTCCATAAGTTAGCCACATTAAAGTCCCTTCTCTCTGTCGTAGAGTGGTCATTCTTCAGAAACGCACCACTTTGACAATGTTAGGGTTGAAAATTTGATCAAAAATTTCTTCATAGGGCTCAATTCACAAAAAAGTATAAAAAGTAGCTAGCCTTTTTACATCACCGTAATTCTTAACCATTTAAGCCTAGCCATTTTTATTACTATGTCTCTATCAGTTGACAATGCTCAAGCTCTCTCACACTAGATGCTGAAATATATGAAATGATTGGGAATAACGAACCACATGTACATGTAGGGGCTAAAAGTTAAATGAGGCAAAGCCCTTTTGAGGTTGGAACACTAATGGTAGTAAAATGGGGCAAAAGCTTCCTAAGTGAATGTGTCGTTACCAAAGATGTAGATGGATTTTGCATGACTACCGCAATACAACTGTTTGAATGTACCGAAGATATTTCTGACATACAACAAGTGTATCCAACAAACTCAAAGGGTAAAACATATGGCTAGAAATTAACCTCCATTGGTAGTCTAGCACCTAATCTACAGGTAGGGTGGGGGAATACAGAAATTTATACCACATTTTGCCTTCTTTGACACGCCAAAACACAAATAATCTCATTGCCTATGCAGAGAATAATAATTGAGTGATCCACAACTCTAAAATCAATTCAATAGTCATAACAATGAAAGAACGCAACAAGGGTAAAAAAATTGTTTTAAGAAGTAAATCTAAAGCCTTATCACGTGCCCATTTTCTGAAAACCAAGTTAGTTGGCCAGGTCCATTGAATGTTAGCTAAGTCCCTCTATCTCAGTCAATCCATTTGAGAACGAGCCAATGGCTTGGAAATTTAGGCCTCTGGTCCGTCCAGGTGCACCTCCTTTTAGTGAGGAAACATCTAATATAATCCTGTTAACACAAAGGATGAGTCAGTTTGATACCCTTTGGTGCGAAATGAGTGACTTTTGTTCAGAAGGCTTACAAATTCTTTGATTCCTTCTCTCCTGAGGAAATGCGGTTTATGATGATTTTGTTATCAATTTTTGACACTGAATGGTCAATTGGTAGATCAACCTCTCCAGGGCCTGCTCCATTGACAAGATTAAACACGTCAATTAATCTTAGTGGCTTTAAAATTACGAAACCACATACCGTGTTTTACTAGGATAATTCTTACCTGATTTAGGAGTAGTGACATAATCATCAAGTCCCAATAGTTTCTGCACCAGTGAATAGTGAGGAAAATTAATGGTCATAAAACATCTCAGATTATTAAGGAGGTATTCGTTTTACAAACAATTACCTTAAGTCTGTCGTAAGACTCAACAAGTTTGTCATTGTACAGGATGAAATCAAATATGTGAGAAGATTTGCCTTGCTCAATCTCAGCCTTTGCGTTCCTTAGTCGCTTCAGGATCTGTTCCTCAGTCTCTGTCCCTCTGATTCCAAAACATTGAATTTAGCAAAAAAATCATGGTCTCGTTGAAAACTAAAAAGCTTCACCATGTTACAACAACTCACCGGTCACGAAGGCGCTTCTCCAGCTCCTCCATTGACGGGGGACATACAAAGATGAATATGGCTTCAAGAGAACTAGCCCTCACAGATCTTGCACCTTGAACATCAATATCAAGAATACATCTCTGAAACAATTAAAAACAAAATCATTATCTCAGATAATGAGAAGTTAAAAATAATATCTAAAGGACAACAATCTTACAACATGGAAATAATACTACAATAACAAAGGTTCCAAATAAATGAGTCATAATAATAGTTAAGCACAGGAAACTAACTTTCCCTGCATCTGCCACCAGTTCCACAGCCTCAACACTTGTTCCATACAGATTACCATGGACAGAAGCAAACTCAAGAAACTTTCCCTCTTTGATTTCTTTCTCCATTATACTCTTCTCAGTAAAATGATAGTGGACCCCATCCTTCTCCATACCTCTCGGAGCACGGGTGGTGTGGCTCACAGAAAAACCAAACATAGATGGAAACTCCTTCATAAGCATTGATATCAATGTCCCTTTGCCAACTCCAGAAGGACCACTAATGACAACAGGCTTCTCAGCCTTTCCTACCACACCTTTACTCCATGCAACTACCTCAGTCCCCAAATATTCTTGCTGCTGCCTAACATATTGGGTGTCAACCTGCCAATAGCATATTGAGACATTTAACTTATATTGGGCAATAATGAGAAATTTACTACGGTTGGTGTTTCCATGCATCAGTAATATTCTGTTGAAATATGAATATGCCAAGGATTTTGTGCGGGAAACACCAACCTCCAGGAACCATATTTGATCATCTGGCTTAGAACCCTTCTTAAGAATCAGTATTTTGTCTTCCAAAGGTACTGCTGAAAGGCCTTTGCACGATCCGGGTTTGGTGCCCCTCACAGTGGGACGAACCCTGAAATTTCAAGTAGATATCAGCAACAAAGCATGTGAGCAACAATTATGAAGCGGAGAAACCTTAAACTGACCATTCTCCAAGATTACGGTCAAAAATTTGAACTTCAATGGACAAAGTTCCATCATCAGCTCCACCAATGACATACTGTCAAAAAAATGGAGGCCCACTTTTTGCTTTAGGCAGAAGAAGATTTGGCTAGACACTAATCTAATCATGAGCAACAACATACATACAAATTATCTTTTAACATATTGCACAAACTCACCGTCTTATCACCAATGGTAGCAGTTGCTTTGCAAGTTCCGTTTTTCAATTCAAGGCCATTTTGAGCCCCATCCTGCAGGTCATCAACATGCAATGCTGGTGCTTCTCCCTAGCGATCACAACCAAAGAGATTGGACACATTAAAGCAAAACCACATCGATCCATATTTAAAAAAAAAAAAAATCCAATCCTTTATGAAATAGCAGAAAAGAAGAAGAAGCTCACCATAGAGAAATCTGTGCCTACAATCCTAGTTTAAGCTAAACCCTGAACCAAAAAAATGAATAGTGATTAATACCACATAAATAACCAAGGGATCTAACAATATATGTAAACTTCCATTGTAAAGAAATTTCAGTCCAGAAGCTCCATTACAAGTTGTAACAAAAAAATCAACAACCAGAACACCCCAACGACAAAAGTTACAGAGACAAACCCGGCTTCCAGAAAAAAACAAAAACTATATAAATGCGTGACAGAAATCCACCAAGCTTCCCCTTTTTTTTCCTCAATTTATCTGTCTGATCCCGCACCATAGAAAACTAGAAAACACTTTTTAATTTATTTTTTAAAGCCAGAAACCATCAAGAATCCCAGCAGGTCAAACAAATGAAAAACAGATATTTACAAGACCCAAAGAAGAAGACGAAGCAAAGACAACGCTAGGAGAAAAAGAGGATCAAAAGAACAAAACCCAGATCGCAATGCGACAAAATCTGAAATCTGGACGAGGTTGACACCGACAACCTTAAATAAACTTGGGAAAAGGGGAACAAGAAGGAATTGCAGGGGAAGCAATTAACAACCTTGTAATCGATGCGTGTTGAGGGGAAATGAGTTTTTGTTGTGAGGAAAAGGAAAGAAACAGAGGAAGAAAGGAGCAAAACCGAGAGAATAAGGAAGGTGGAGGTGGAAGAAAATGTGAGAGATGATTCATATTTGTAGGCAGAAAACAAAAAGGAAAAGGGGCAGGTTTGGATTATGAGAGAAGGAGGGAGAATGGCCTCTTTTTCGTTTTCTTTTGCGGTGCTGATGAGAACCTTCCTTCTTCATTTTAATTTTTTATTCATTTTGAAAATTTTCACTCTTTTATTTATTTTTGCTGTGAATATTAATTTAATTTAAGTTTTGCAGTTTCCGTCTATAACCCTGTTCAGTAACCCTAGCCACCGAAGATTAATATATTTTGGTATATGACAACTCTCTTCATAGGTGGAAATTGTAATGTTAGAATATAAATTAGGGTTTATAAAATAAAAGTGAAATGATAAAGGGTCCTCTTTTACATTAATTTGTATATTAGTATTAACTTTTCTTTTTAAAAGATAACTATTAAATATATTTTCATTTACTATCTCAACTATTCACTGAATTTAATTAAAATTAACGAAACTAATATTTTTATATTAATATTATAATACTTTTTATATACTAAAAGTAAAATATGTAATTATTATACCGAATCGGCCATTTACTTTATAGATATAAATTGGGAAATTGTAATGCTTAAAAATTATTGTATTTTATTTGATTGATAAAATATATTTCTAAAAATTATTTACATAAAATTTCTAAGAATCAAATAATAGTGCTATTTTGTATAAAAAAAATTAATAGAAGTGATATGGGATTTTTACGGTAAAAGTTTTTATTTTAAATTGGAAAAGTTGGATTCTTATAGAATGAAGGAAACTTTACCAAAAAAAATATTACTCAATAAATGTTATCTTTCCAAATATAGATCAAGCCTGAAAACATCATTTTCTAATTTGAGATTTTCAGTTAACTAACAATTTATCTTTAAGTAATTCAATTTCACTCCCTTTAAATAATGTGATACACTTTAGAGATACTGCAATAATGATCTTCCATTACAAAAGTGAGATTATGATTATAATTATAGTTATAGTTATTAAATTGACACTCATGACATTTTTAAAGAATTATCAAAATGTTTTGTGGGATTAATTTGTAAATATTAAAAATTATGTATTTTAGAATATAATTAAATTTAATTAATATTTTAGTCTCAACATATTTGTAGAGTCAATTTAATATAATTATTTAACTTTTTTTTGTTTTCAATTAAAATTTAATTTTATTTGAAAACATTTAATGTCGTGTCTTCAATACAATACATATATCGGATACGACACGTATTTAATACGTCAATACGTCTATTTTCAAAATAGTAGGATACGATACGTGATATATGAATATTGAAAAGTATAAAATAATTTCTACAAACATAATAAATATATAATTGTTAATTTGTGAATCTAAATTTTCTAATTAGAGACTAATTATTTTGGTAGCCAAAATCTGATAGTTAATATTGGTGACTAATTTAGAAATCAATTCATAATTGAAACTATTTTAATTATCCATTATAATTTTTTGAAACTATTTTAGTTGTCAATTTGGTCACTATAGATGTGACTAGATATTTTTTGTCACTAAAATTTATTATTATTCAAAGATTTTATTGTAGTGTGTGATAACTTTATAAATTAGATACTTTATTGATAAATATCGTTAAAGCATCATAAAATATCGAATACAATACGTGTCAGATACGAATACGTAATCCAAGTTGAAGTATCAGTGCATCAATAAATTGATGTAAATACAAAATGATCAAATATTACTACTTAGATTTTACTTTTTTAGTTTATTTTGGTTATTTTTGTTTTCATCTTTCTTCACCTTCTTGTACCTTTCTTCTTCACATATATCTCATCCACTGTCTTCTCACTTTTTTTTCCACTAACTCAAAATCGAAAAATTTAATTGTAAAGTAAACAAAAAAAAATACAAAAAGTTATTGATATGTGATCACACTTTTACAGTATTAACATAAATTTAATATATGTAACCACGTTGAATTTTATATTAAATTAATTTAATAAATATTAAAACTAAAATATTAATTAAATATTTGTTATTGATAAAAAAATTGTGTATATTTAACTGAAATCTTTTAAAAAATTAAAAGAAATAATTTAAAAGTACATAGAATTTAATATATTAATTTATCTTAAATTTGTGTAGGTTAGTTGGGACGAACAATCTAGCCAAAGTACCTTTCTGTTGTCATTGATTCTGCTGTAACAAACTTTGCGTAAAATAGGAAAAAAAAAAGGGTAAAATTTGAAATGCAAAAGAAAATATCTTAGAACTAGAAGATGCAACTTGTTATGTACTTAAATAAGGAATGACTTTTTATTGCATATGTCACCATATGAATTTTTAAAAGGGTTAATCTTTTAAGTTATGTTGATAATTAATGGCTTAATTTTAATTGATTATATTGATTTTTATTATTTATATTTTTTGAGAGCTATTTTAGATTATATTATTTTTGACACTATTATGGTTGAATATTTAGCTACAATTTATTGAATTTACTAATTAAATAAAGCATATATTTAACTTTTTTTGGAAATTGACTTTGACACTGGTCAAATTATTGTATATTTTTATATTCATATTTTTACCTGTGCAACTTTTTTCATTACTAGTAAAACTTGTATAACTTGTATGATAAATCATAATGACACCAAAGAAAGAAATTAATATATATATATATATATATATATATATATATATAAAAATACAAATTTTCATTTTTACTTTTTAGTGTATATGATATTATTTAATTTGGTTTGATAGTATATTTATCTGGTAGTAATAATAATTTAATATTTCACCTTTGTTTATTTTTTATTGTGATTTTTACAAAATGTTTAATGTGATTCTTATATTAAATCAGTTTTAGAGTGTGTTCGTGTTTATTGATTTTTTTTTTAAGTGATTAGAAGAGATAAATTTAGAATATTTTATGTGTTCTTTTGAATAAATTTGGGAGAGAGAAACATAGTTAATTTGTGAGATATGCTCTTTATTTCATGTAATCACTTTAGAAGTGATTTGCAGGAATCAACCAATGATTTATCACTATATTTCTATGGTGTCAGCTGTTTTCTATGTGTCCAGACTCAATTTTGTTTTTGCTTGCATTGTGTGTGAAGGAGGTTCATGAGTGTGAGTTTTGGTGGTGTTATATATCGGGTTTATAATAATAACAATAATATATATATATATATATATATATATATATATATATATATATATATATATATTTTATATATATATATATATATATAAAATAAATAAAATTATATATTATAATAATAATATATTTTATATATAATGATTATAATAATAATAATAGTAGTATATTAATTTTTATCTTAAGAGTAAAATGGTAATTTTATATTTTAATTTATTAAAAAATTATGTATTTATTATATCAATCAAATCACCCACAAACTTTACTCATAAATTTACTCCCTCTCATCTTCAAATTTTTTGAAAGAAACAACACAAATCTTATTTTGAAATTTAATTAAATTCATTCACTCACTCTCTTTCAAATTCATCATCTTCATCTCAAAAGAACACACATTTAATTAAATATTTTCTAAATGATGTTAAAGTTAATCTGATATAAAAAATCACTTTAGCTTATTTAAAAAATATAAAAAAAATCAAATTAAATAAAAAATTTAATCATTGTCATAAATATAAAAAGAATAAAAATATGATTATAAACCTATTTAATTATCATATCAGTTATTGTACAGCGTATTTTTAATTATATAATTATTTTTATATGTAAATAATCTTAACATTATATTAAAAATATTGATGAGACACATATTCTCATATATTCTGATGATATTTTAAGTAGAAAAATTATGTTTTGAAAGAATAGAAAAAAAATTGTAATTTCCAATTAAATAAACCTTCTAATTTTAGATGTTATATATTAAACATATATTTATTTTAACCAAAATTGTGAATAGTAGAATTATAGTAAAGGTTATTATTGCACACTCAAATTCAGTGAAAAAAATTATGAAAAGTAAAGATTAATTAAAATCTTATAATGAATGAGTTCATATTTTTATTTCTCATGGCCTCAAAATTCATTCCTTCATTATTTTTTTTATTTTTTATTTTTGTGTGTTGGCACATAGCTCTAACAAGTAAACGCTCATTATTTCTTTATTATCTAAAAGTTTAAAAGGTCATGGTCAATTGTGATGGCCAAGTTTTTAAATGCTCCATCTCATAGGCAATTTCATTTACATAACTTAATTGCATTTAAGTTTACTTCATTAGTTTGGTTCTAATTAAATTCTATAGGATTCAAAATTCAACCCAATATTAGAAAGCATGATTTTTGCAGCGAATTTGATTAATAGACCTAGTTCAACTAACTGAAAGACTTTAAGCTTACGTATTAAATTACGAATGATTAATAAATGTATTTACGAAATAATTATCGGAAATAATTGTTGGTAAATATAAAAGGATAAAAATAAACATGTAAACAAAATGCTCGTTTCATAATTATATTAATAATGTGAGAACCTAGTATAGAATCGATAAAGTGTTTAAAATAATGAATACTCAATTATTTTAATATTAAACTGTTAAAATATAAATAGAAATTTTATAAACGAAATTCATTATTACAAATACTTTATCTCTTTAAAAATCTTTTTTCCTAGAGCTCTCATCTTTCTTTTTAGATTTTGCACTCTTGTGTCCATCTGTTTGAAGATCAAAGACCGCTAGAGTGACCATGTGACGAGCTCTTTAATTATGTCCGGTCAATTTTTTAAGCTGAGTAAGTTGATTTTCTACCATTTTCCCTTGTATAATTTTAATTTTTGTGTATGTGGGAAACCTTGGCCCGCATGGGTCATATGAATGTTCTTTATAATGATCAGTGGTTCTAATGATGTTCCCTGATCATGATTATGTTGTTCCTTGTTGAGTTGTGAGCTCTATTAGTTTTGAAGGAGGGTTTGGTACTCTTTTGGGCTGTCTAAGTTGTCTCATGGAAAGCTGGTTTTCTGTTGAATTGATCATCTTAATAGTTAATTTGATGTGGTTTGTTGAATTAATGAGTTGTATGTTGAACTATTTGATGTGATTTGTTGAATTGATGAGTTATATGTTGAACGGTTTGATGTGGTTTGTTGCAAACCCTTCATAGTACAATTTTTGTGGACCAAAAGCAAAAAGTTGGGTTTGAAGACTTTTTGAATCAAATGCATGCTAATAAAATGGAAGGTGAATATTTTGCAGATAATTTGGTTATTTACATAGAAAAAAGTTAATTGAAAAATTTAAGTATTATTCAATTATCATGAGTTCAAAAATATGAAAAAATGATAGACATTCATTTATATATGTGTAATTCTTTTTATAGTTATAGATATATTAGATTATGTATTCATTTTTATTGAATTATTCACAGTAATATTAAATATATAAATTTTGAGTATATTATTTTAACTCTCTCAAAAAATTTGGTGAAGATCCGCCATTGGCTAATTCCCTGACTTGGTGTCGTCGGACGCCACTTTTCCAACGTTGGGCGCCAACTTGTTTTTTTATTTGAGCTCCTGTGGTAAAATGAAGATTTTCTCTTCGTTAATAGCCGGATCGAACTGAAAATTTGGCAGCTGATCCTGGACACATGATTTCTCACTTCGACCAGTGAGATCTTTGTTTTGAAGTCTATGGTTAGATAAATTATTTTCACCATTTTGACGTACTTTATGTATAACGTTATTTGCCCTATTTTGTATGTTTCTATTATTTGACTGTTTTAAGGTTTTTTGTGGTTTGATGTGAAGTATTTTTATGGTTCTCATTATGATTGATTGAGAGATACTTAATGAATTAGAATTTGTTGATACTAATTCAAGGAGAATTAGTATTGAATTGTGTAGTGTATGCATTGATGTAGTGGTATAATTGAAAGTTATCCTGGCGCTCTAATAATCATTCAAATTTTCAAGTAGAGGGGAATGAGGCATGTGGTGAAAGGAGTAGAAGGTCCTAACCTAGGAGTTTTACCTTTGACCAAATGTTTTAATGAACTAACCTTGTATGTGGTAGACTATAACTCTTTATATACTGATCTGCAGAGCATGAGATGTCACTACAAGTCTTAAGTTTATAAATGAAATTAAATGATAGATATTACATGATATGTGTAACTATATTTATAAATGATTTAATCTTCTAATTACATTAGTTTACTCTTTTTATTTGTGTCTTATTTTCTGGTGTTTGTTTTCTTTTGTAATAATTACTTGATTGGTGTTAGTAATTGAAGATTTTGTAGTTAGACTAGTGCAAGGAAGAGAAAATATAGTTGTTTAGATCTTATTTTAAAGTTTAGTGTTTATATTTTGAAAAAACTTCAATCGTTTAGATGATCATGTATAATATTTGTATTTCAATTTATTTTATCTTGTAATAACTATAATATGATACTTATAATACTGATATGTTAGAATTCTATTCTATGATTTGATCTTTATCAGTCATGAAATGTCTTGTTTAATGGGTTTAGGCGGTTAAATATGGAATGTTACAAATAAAAAGATATTTTGATGTATTTAATAGTTTTAATTAATTTTAATTTTTTTTAAAAACTATTCATTATTTAAATTATCTTTTTTACTTTTAATTGTTATACGGTGTATTATATTATTCATCTTAAACTATATCTTAAAATATTCTAGTCAAAATTACAATAAAATAAATATATCGTTCTTTTAGATAAAAGTCGTAGTTTCATCTTATTAATTTATGTAATGGGTAAAAAATAAGTGTAATGTATTATCTATCAATATGAACATAAGTATAATAATTTTAAAATAAATATTATAAAATAGTATGATAATCAAAGTAAAAAATGTCATATAAAAATATCAGAGAATTATTTATTATATGTCATTACCAATATCTTATGTTATAAACAAAAATCAACTTATATAAAAAAAAAAAAAATAAAAAAAACAAAAAT
>Ga0214545_1002836_pt1 | contig 33256 bp, 14 predicted proteins | sample CNSS4metaG_FD_160064 | JGI IMG/M metagenome (GOLD analysis project Ga0214545, IMG submission 160064) | Root nodule microbial communities from cowpea collected in UCLA plant growth center, Los Angeles, California, USA - CNSS4 | ecosystem: Host-associated > Plants > Roots > Nodule | place: USA...
GAGAGAAGTGAATATATATATATATATATATATATATATATATATATATATATATATAAATTAGCGGAGGGGATACACACTTCATTTTTCCAGCCTCTAGTCAGCTGATACGCAGCAGATCATGGGTCTCATCCAGATCAAAAGTCGAGGCCTCATTTCTTCCGTTCGTATCTTGAATATATATGGGTGTACTTCCTCTTCTCTGTCATCTGTCTGATCACTTCATGAGCATCAGCAGTCTTTCCAGCATTCCTTAAACTACTCACTAAAGTATCATAGACAATAGAGTTTGGACTACAACCTTTGGTTTCCATTTCCTTGAGCATTGAACATGCTTCATCAAATTTTCCTGCCATGCACAATCCCCGAATTATGGAATTGTATGTAAAAACATTTGGAACTTGTTCTCTAGAAATCATATCTTGATACATTTCCAGGGCTTTCTCAAGCTCATGAGCCACTACATATCCTGTTATCATTACAGTGTAAGCCACCACATCTGGGATACATCCATTCTTTATCATTTCATCAAAAAAATACTTGCAAGCATCCATATTTCCAGCTCTGCTGAGTCCATCTATCAATGTAGTGAAGTGAAGCACAGTTGGATCTATACCCATTTCTCTCATGTGATTTAAGAGATTGAGAGCTGCAAGCGGTTTGTCCCCTTTGCCAAGAACGTGAAGAAGAATATTGAAGGTATGAAAATCTGGAGAAAATCCATTTCTACCCATCTCATCAAACAGTCTGTGAAATTGATCCAACTTTCCAAGTCTGTACTTGGCATACATGACAATATTATAAGTTAAAATATCTGAAGAAAATCCATCAAGCAACATCTGCTGATAAACCCACTCAATCAACTTGTACTGGTTTAAAACAAGAAGACAATATAGGATTGCATTGTAGGAGTGCTTAAAAGGCCTAAAGTTAAACGTCTTTGATTTTATAAACCTCTCCACCAATTTCTTAGCCAAACCTGCCTCACCACAAGTACGAATCAAGATATTGAAAGTTCGAGCAGTAGCCGGAAGCCCTTTCTCAATCATTTCATCAACCAATCTCCACAATGCCTTAAACTCCTCACACTCCGCATATATGTTCATAACTAAGTGATATGCATTCGCAGTATGCCGGTAACCCTCTTGCTGACTACACCACACAAAAAACTTGTATGCCAGCTTTGCCCACCTAGTTTTATTCTCAGAATTTATATTCTTCAAAATTCCAAAGAGGACCTCCCTCACGAGAAGCCCTGATGGTCTTACATGCAACTCACCTAAAACCAACCTCGCATCCAGACCGGGACCGTCTTGTCGGAGAACCTCAAGAACCCTCTTAGCATCTAACCTCACACTTTCTAAGAACCCTTTTCTCAGTGAAAATTGCTTTTGGTTATAACCCAAATCCTCGTTTAAACGGAGCGTTACATCCACAGCAGAATCACAATCTAATCCTAGGTTTTTCAGAGGCTCCTCAATGCATTCAAATCCATCACCACCAAACGGATGGCTACATAAACTCCGCAAAACAATCAAAGAATGGGAAAGTTTGTGGACCATCTTTGGACCTAAAAGGGTTATTGAATTCATGGTTCGAATTCGAACCCATCATGTCCGACAAATGAGCAACAACTGCAATTTGGCCAATGGTAGAGTAGAGTTTCCTTGCAGTAGAAGCTTCCAGAAGCCCAGTGTGCTAACGATTGGATGGATATCCATCGAGTCGAAAACCAGGCTCCGGGAAATGGATAGAATTTAAAAGAGCGAATAGAAAAACGTGAAGAGACAAAACAGCGTACCGTGTTAGACGATGTTTTGAAATATTGGTGAACACAATGTTGGGAATGTCCACAAAAGGCATCATGTAGTGCCGGAGTTCATCGTGAGAGGTGCGAGAAGGAATGTGAAATAAGGTTGAAGAGAAAACAAAAATGGCGACTCCAAAAACCCTAACAGGTTTATGCAAGGTGAAAGAAAACGAAAACGCTTATACATAACCGTCGTTTCATTAACGTTATTTTTAAAATTCAATTAAGTTTGGGCTTTTCTGGTAGAATGGGTTTGGGCTTTAAAGCAGCGTCGATTGGACTTTGGAAACGAGGCTTTCTACCTGCACGTCCAAGATTTATTCTGTATCCCAAAACTTTTCACCCCTACCAATTATGTTTTTCAGAAAAATAAATTAAAAATATTACCTAATTTAGTTAAGCGATAATTACTGCATTTGGTGGGTTATATTACCGAACCTTGCACCCCCAAATCCCTTCTTCACTTAAGTTCGAGCGGTGTTCTCTCCTATTTCAAAATCCGATTCACTTTTTTTTTATTATTATTTTCTCAAATTAAGAGACAAAACTATTTTGGTTTTAGTGTGACTAACCTTCGGTAAACAATATTTGTGTATTTATTTATCGGTGGTAAGAGGCCTACAACTTTTTACCAGACAAAACTTAGTTGAAATAATATAAATGGGAATACTTTCAAATAATAAATGCAAGTAATAAATATGAAATTCAACACAACAAAATAAATAAAGTATATGATCATCTACTTTGCTAAACTAATACATGTAAGAAAATAAACTAATATCAACACGCCGCTATCCAAAAGTAGAGGACCGTGTGCCTCACACATTTCCTTTACTATTGAGGGCATTTTCTTTCGACGTCCCATGTTATTGTCTCCTCATTGATATTTCGACAATCTATCATCCGTTACAAGATAGACATCATGCGTCTAACATTATCCTACGATAACGATAACAAAAAATTAAATAACATATTTTTATTATATAAATAAATATATAAATATATTTCGAAATTAGTTGGAAAGCAAAACAATATTTCGAAATTAAAAAAAAAAAAATTGGATTTCGAAACTGGTACCCTTTGCATTATTTTGCGGATTAAGTATGTTTTTAGTCCCTGAACTTTAATCTAAAATTTATCAAAGTTTTGACCAGAGACGAATTCAAATTTTGAGTCAAAATTTAAGGACTAAAAACATACTTAACGACCTTTATTTTGCCTTAAATGAGAGAAAACTATTTTGCATTTTTAAAACACTAACTAAACTTTTTGACGTCTTTTCTTTTAAGTATGGGCTCCAGGATCAACAAACACTCTTAACGTTTTGCATAATCCGAAAAGAAATGGTCTCCAGGATCAACAATTTCTAGGTGAACTTTGTTTAATAATTTTTTGCTGATAGATATTTTTATATGGTTAAAATCTTCCATAACTAGACGTAGAGGATCGTGATCTTAAAGATAATACAATAGATGGCATTTCTCGGTCATTTTGTTCAAAGAAATGGTAATGCTACGAGAATAAATTATAAACACAACAAATATGGGAAACACAAAAGCATTACATATTGAACATTAAGTAAAACACAATACCAGAATACAGCTTTATATTGTCACCTTTTTTTACATTTAATAACGAAGTCTTATTCTCTGTTCCAGCACAAAGATATCACAATGTAAATTCGACATCTACACAAACAAATAATACTTTCACATAAATCCACCATATACAAAACCTAATTATAAGGAGAGAACTAAGCATATGCATTATCCAATATTGTTGAAGATATTTAACGAGTCTCTGGTTCTCCAATTGGACTACTCTTGCTTTCACCAACAACTGGGTTAACCTGTTCCAGTTCTGCTCCAGAATTTGTATTCTTGGATAAATGTTCATCTCCTGCAACCATAACAACCGCAAACACAAAATCACAAAATACATCATAACACACAATTTTGCAGACTCCGCTTAGCAAAAGAAACCTCATTCACCTTTTCCCTCAGATTTGCCAAACCATGAGCCAACAACACCTTTAAGCTTGTCAACCACACCTTTTCCTGGATCATGTACACAGCTCTCTTCACGAATTTTCTCATCCCCACCATCCAAGTCATGCTCACTTTTCACTGGCTCTTCCTTCCTCTTATATAAAGTTTCAGAAATTACCTCAGAAAGTGCCTTATCCTCTTCACCAGGCCTTAACTTCTCAGCCAAATAGTCCTTCACAGAAACCCCTTTGTCTTGTTCTTTGACCTCGTTTTTTGTCTCAGTTCCATACACTCTGGACTTCACTGCACTTCCTACACCAGCAACCTTGTCATAAACTGGACCTAATTTCTGTGTCAGAGAGTGAGCAATGTCCCTCCCATATTGTGCAGTTGAGCCAGACATGTTAGAAGCATCCCCATTTTTTGGTTGCTCTTCATTTGTTACCACGTTGTCCTTTCTTTCGTCTTTCTCTACTGCACCTACCTCAGAAGCTGTGACATCTCTAGGAGAGAAAACTTTGTAAGTGTTTGCTTCATTGCGAGAGTGTTCATCAACTGCGGTTGTGATGGTGTCGAAAGCTTGTCCACTGTCTGTGACATTTTCCAGGTTTTTGTTGATATCTGGGGATATCGTTTCCTGAGTGAATTGTTCATGAGAAGAAGGATCCTGAGTTTGCATCGCATCAGAAAGGTTTGTCACGGACTGATCATGGTTTACGAGATGAGGGTATTCAGAATCAACAATAGCTGGCTGCAGGTTTAGTTCTGAGATAGATTTTGGCTCCTCCTGCACATTCATTCTTGCAAAAGATTCCTCAACCTGTGCGATTTCCACTTCTTCTTTTAATGCTGTTAACCATCACACATGAAAATCTTAATCCACGGACCACGGTATATAAATATCATCATCAAGAGGAGTCAAATCCAATTTTATCAATTTAAACATCAAATCTTGCAAAAGGGTACACTGATATTAATGCAATTAGCAAAAAATTGAGTTCTACAAATCGTCTTACTTACCTTCTTCAGTTGGGTAAGTGTCTTTGGTTTGATAATTTGGAGGAGTATATGCATCAGGCCTACTTCCGGGAGAGTAATGTTCTTCCTCCAATCCTATTGACCTCTCCAAATTGTCCTTAGGAAGCCCTGCTTTCTCTTCCACCGAAAATGCTTCGGCTGGCTCAGAACCTATCTTTTGATCAATTTCAGTAGTTGAAAATGGTAGTGAATTGTAATGAGATTCATCTGCCATGACTGTTGTATCTCCAAAATCAATTCCTGGCTTTCCTAAATTTTTGAGTTGCTCACTTGTGGGTGTCACAATTTTAACACCTTCACTTTCATGAACTGCAAAACAATCAACAGCATAAAGTCCAACTCTACTTCAATCAGATTTGTGTTTATTTTTAAATTTGCAATCCTTAAAAAAGGTTAATGATCCCTGCTATTTGAGGAAGACAGAAAAATTAGAAAAGTATCTATGAATAAAAGATCAATTTTTAAGGTCAAATCGGTTTTCAATCTTTGTAAACATGTTGAAATCTGATCGAGTTCATTCTCTGTATAATGTTCTGTAAAAATTGTATACCCTCCAACTAAGTAAAATTTATAGTAATATGACTTCTAAGTTTTGAAGGTTGTTACTGTAAAATAAGAACAGTTTTAACATCGATGATGATTTTTTAAATATAACTGTAAAATTCTTATACATGCTGCATAAACTATTTCCTCAGTTTGATTTTCTTCCTCCAACATTTTTTATCTTCTTATAAACCTTAAAAGTTTTAAAACCAGTTTCTTTTTTATTGTGTAACATGTATGTATGTAAATATATCACTTCACGTATAGCCTCCTTTTATCAGAAGAATGGTGACTAATGATATGATTAGATATATCACATCATTATTACGTAGTAGGGTACTATTTTCAAAAACAAATAAGATTTATAAAGACTAAATCCACAAAGAAATTAAAAGACTAAACATATTTACTGTGCTAAAATATATTAAGCACAGATTCAGTTTCACTTTATGCAGACGACTTGAAAAAGAACATACTTGGTGTTTCAGGAACTTGTGTGTCTTTGTCCGTGTCTTCATCCTCATCTAAGTCGTCATCATCAAGGTTGTGTTGATCTTCATTGTTATACTCACGGCCACGATCAAGGACTTGATGGCCATGCTTCTTAATCGTGTCCTTGATTTTCTTAGCCTTTACCTTGACTTTATTCAGAACAGACTTCTTCTCATGATCAAAGTGTTGTTCTTCTTCACCATGTGTTACTACATCAAAAAAATTGTTCATTCAAAGAAAAGAAAAAACACCATAATATGCTTCAAACATAATACAACTTATTTCCAAATGTGACTCATACCTTGTTCTGAGGGAACAATGTGGGGGTAGTTTTCATCATTCTCATGCACTTCACTTCGAACTACTCTTGAATCCATGATTGTAAACAGAAGAAAAATAACTGTTTGATCGTTAATGACAATTATCACAAAGGCATATTTGTTATATAGGGAAGGAAGTGACGTTATATGTCACACATGGCATCTCATAAACAGAGACACGTGTGGCATAACCGACATGTCTCTGTCGTATAACACGTGTTGAGTAGTTTTTGCGTACGTGGACTCAGAATGAGAATTCTTGTTGTCGTCTTGAACATGGTGATTACGATGTTAGATAATTAAGGGAATTTTGGTCCCCTCCGAATAACGACAATGGTTCGTTCATCCAAATGTGAGTATCTACACTACACACGTAAACTGTCCTTTTCACTGATGACACTATACAAGTGTCCCTGGCTCTTTGGAAAGAAAGAAAACCACAATACTAGTAATCTTTTTTATTTGCTATTTCTTGACAACTGATACATATAAATAATTGTGAAATTGAGCAAATTTGGATATCTTACGTAAATACTTGACACACCCAAGAAAAAGTAAATACAAGTGTCTAGTTGGTTCTTTTTCTATTGTTTATTGGATAAGGTGTGGACACTTAAATTAAGCTTTCGATGCTTAATTGGGAATAGATGGACAAAAATGTCAACAGCAGAACTGTTGTTGTTTATGCCAGATATGAGACTGGGTGCACAAAGTTGTATTCAATAATTAATTAGGAGAATATGACAGTTATTTTTTGTCACTTTCTAACAGTTTGGCGGTTAGAAAATGGGTATGCTCAGAATGTACAAAAATTACTGGAAAAAAAGGAAAAGTCAATTGGGGTCTTCACATAACATGATCAAATTTCATTGATAAGCTATCTTCAAGTCTCTTGTAAAGGAAGTTCGTTAATGAAAATACCATTTTCATATATGTCCCAACAAAATAGAATTTCTTAAAATAGAAGAACTTTTTTATATGGAAAATTCTCTTAATTTCAAAAAAAAAAAAAAAAACAATTTAAGTTACATCAAAATAATATTTGTGTTAATAAAAATCTCTTGTAAACTTTAAGTGAAATTTTCGTATTCGTATAATATATTTACCCCTTTGTTTTAGTTGTTAGTTGTTATCATCCTAAATTATACAGTTTTCTACTGTTTATTTTTTGTAAAAAAGAGAAAAAGAGAAAAAGACCATATGTGCCAATGCCAAAATTTAAAAGGAAGAAGAACATGGTAAAAAAAAATCCTTATTACTCCTGCTATTCTTTCTTTATTCTGGCATCAATTATTGGTAACAGCACAAGTCTACTACGAGACTTCTATGTTCATAGACTCCAAAATCTAGACTCATGATCGCGTCATAAATAGCAATTGGAAGCTGGTCTGAATGGTGTAGTTCTGTTTTTCCATTATTGGACGCTACAAAACTTTGAGGATATGTGAGAAATGAGGCTACAATCCATGGTGTGAATCTTCAAGATTAGTTCTCTCTAGATTCGTCTACGGTTGTTTTGTGGAACTTCATATTGAAATAACAAGCACGTAAAGAAACGAATAAACAGATGACAACAAAGTTGGAAAAATTCCTTGTCTCCACCAGCTGGTTTTCTCCAACATGCTTTAAACAGTTCTTTCTACCTTTTTACTTTTTGTCAAAAGTATTCATTACCGACGTTTTTGGTATTGTCAAAAATGGCACTGAAAAACTCAGAACTACACTTGGGAATTTTCTTTTTCAACAATAATAAAGTCACTAGCTTTCTGTATGTGACATCTAACACTAGTTTTGCAGTAACAAAAACATTATAATACGAACTCCTAAACTTAGCTCCAAGTCATTGCTTCTGAAAATCACCAATCAAGGTAACCATATAGTTGCTTACTCGTTAGCCAGATTTTCTTTATTCGACCAACACTCCATCAAAACCTGAGCATCATAGATTTTATGTATATGTTACATTGGATGCCAAAAATTTCAAACTGATGATAAATAATTGGCTGCTACAAGGCCTATATGAGGCCACAGCATCATGCCCCTGGCTCACTTGCCAATGTTTCATTCGACATGAATATTGGATGGACTGAGTGCCCAAAAAAATTTGGATGAGTAAAGCTGTTAGTAGATGTACATATAGGTCACAACTTGTGCAAACTGCAATGTACTGGTTAAATTTGGTTCCTGCATTCTGGTGATGATGATAGCATGCCTCCTTCACCACTCATGTATGATTTCTACGAGACACCACACTTGCAAAGAGTTCTAGTTCTTCTTCCCATTCTTGAGATTGCGTAGAGCCATAACAAGCTGTTGTCTTTCTCCCTCTACCTCGGCAAATTTCAGACTAATCTCTGAATATCTTTCCTCCATATCTTTCAGCTCACTCTCCATGATCTTGTTCTTTTCCTTCAGTAGTGAAACTTCATTCAACAATTCATTTGTATGGCACTCACCCTCGCTGTCAGAGGAGACAAAATAATACAAGTCAGTTCTTGGATGAGATAGGCAAACTGAAAAAATTGACATTGCTGGCCGTAATTTCATATAACAAAAATAAAGAATGATAGTAATGTTCATGAGTATGTTCAAAAGAAAAGAATTTGATTATACCTTCCAGGAGCTTGACAAACTTTGCTCTCAGCTGACTTGTTTACTGTTCCTCCTTCAGACTTGGTTGAAGCATCCTTTCCCTGTTACAAATATAACAGTCTGAATTATTATAAAGAACTGGGGACTAGTGTACGAAAGGACATACCAAAGAATTAAAACCTTGATCAGGCCTTTTCCTTTAGCACCATTTTATGTCTGAGATTTTATGCTTATTTGTCTTGTTATGAATAGGTGTGTTGAGCTTCATGGACCAGAAAATTTTCACTTTTACTACCAAAGGACCACAACGAGTTTTAAATTGCGTTTGCTTTCATGCACACATTAGTCACCACCACAAAAGTTAATACTGCTGGAGAAAACTCTTAAATATTATATCACTTACCCAACTTTGTAGTGATCTATGGATTTTAATGCTACTACTTATGTCTCCTTATTCTGTAGTGTGCATAAACCTTAAGGGAGTGATGTTACTATGTATCTAGTCCTAATATGAAACAATAAAATTTATGTTCTTCATCTCTGATTTTAAATTTGGCAGAAGAACAATTACCTTATGCATTTCGGATTTTGACTTCTTGGCAGGTGTTTTAGCTGGAGGTACCACACTTTCATTGTCTCTTGATGTCAAATTCATATGTGTAACTGCAGCTCGTCCTTTGTTATTCTTGAGCTTCTTTTCCATAGTACTTAACTCCGCTTCCTTCTTCTTCAGCTCTCCTTCTAATTGAGATATCTGTTTCTTCATACTTTCTTTCTCCATTTGTTCTTTATGCAAACTGTGTTTTATTTCAATATGCTGGTTCTTAAAGGTTTCTACTTCTGTCAATAGAGTGCCAAGTATCATCTCCCCGTCATTTGAGGTCATAAGTGGTTGTCCTTTCTGAGCTATTTTTGCATCCCCCCGTACTTTTTCAGACAATACACCATCTTCCATCAACATTTTAATTTGAGATCCGAGCATTTGAATTTTCTTGGAAAATGAAGCATCCTTTTCATCATAGTGCCTTTGCACATCCTCAAGTTGTTTAGACTTGTCTTCTAATTCTTGTGACATCTGTTCTATTATTTTTGCTTTTGAGTCTATTTGGTCCAAGAGCTCTTTCCTTTTCACTTCATTCTGATCTGTGATAAGCCTGAGCTCCTGATTGCATTTATGGAGCATTTCTTCTATAAGTTTGTTCTGGTTCCGCAACTCATCAGCCTCTGCAACTGCTTTCAAAGTCATATTTTCATTCTCCTCAACTTTTTGTGCCATTTCAACAGAAAGCAGTCTATATTCCTCCTGAAAACGCTCAGATGCAACAGCGTTATTGTGTCTTGTCTTTCTCAAGGCTTCTTCTGCCTGCAGGGCCCTTTCTTCCTGCTCAGTTTTTGCACATTGCATGACATGGAGATCTTCTTCAAATTTCTCTGCCTGTAGTTTCAGCTCATTCTCCAACAACTTAACTTCATTTTCAAGTTCCTTGATGCAGACCAGAGATGCTGAAAATTCATCTTCCTGCACCTTTAGCTTCTCTTCTAATCTCTCTACCTGGGATTCAAGTTGCTGTATTGTAACTAAAGAAGATGAATGTTCATTTTGTAACATGATGTGGTGTGCTTCATCTTGCTTTAACCTCAAAGATATGTCCACATTTTCCTTCTTAAGTAGATCATACTCCAAAGTAAGTTCTTTTACTTGCTCACTTAGCTCTTCACGTTGCTTACAGTAATTGTCTATTTCATCATCCTGGTCGGCAATTTTTTGCCTCAAGAGGTCAAATTCTATGCCCTCTTCACGCTCTTTGGCAGTTGTCTGGGATTTTAAATTCGTAGATAGATCCAATATTTCTTTATCCTTTTGTTCCAGCAATGCTTCAAGGTCTGTCACAGCCAAAAGTAATTCAGAGTTTGAGTTTTGTGTCTTCCGAAGTTGTAATTGAAGATTGGCACTCAATTCTTTTTCATAAACAAGCTCTTCCTTCATTGCCTCTAACTGAAGCCTAGTATCTTCAATCTCAGACTTCAAGGTTTTGGAGGTTTTGGACTCATTATTGAAGTTCTGCTGTGACTTGAGTTGCTCAAATTTGGTTTTTAGCAAATCTCTCTCCTCTCTGAGGCTTATTATTTGTCTTGACAAATTCTGTCCCCTAATGCTTTCTTTTTCTATCTGCTTCCGAAGTGATTGTAACTCTATTTCTGACACTTCTGCCTGCCTCTTCAAAGAAGAAATTTCATTCTTGAGGCTTTCATTGGTATTATTTGAAGGCTCTTGTAATCTTTCTCTTGGAGGATTGTCTTCCAGGCTGTTAGTCCAGTCACCTAAACTTCCATCTGATGCCGAACCCGTTGACCAGTTCGTGTTTGACCTCTTATGCACCTGGGCTTCTGTTGCAATGGCCTTAACAGTTCCTTTTGATGGAATTGAATTTTGTCTGAAGCTATGAGGATCCTCCCATGAAGCTAGCACAGGACTAATGCCATTAGATGCATCTTGTTCAGAATACTCAGATCTGGTCCTCGCCATGTGTTCATTCTATAAGATAATAATAGAAAGTAAATGAGTTATTTCTTAGAAGGTTAGCATAACTTGTTCTCTTCAGAAGTTTCTGTTTAGAAAAGTATCAACTTTGTTAAATAGAATTGTTAACCATATAAAGGTATCTTATAAGACCTTACTTCATCAACATTATAACTTTCATGGTCTGTACTGCCATAGCTCAGCTGGTGTTTCAAGCTTCTATCACTGGAAAGTTCCTCAGCTCCATTATCTTCCCCATTTCTGGAAGCAAGGTATAAAGGTTCAGAGCATATCGAAAAGAATGGAATTAAAAAGAAAAATAGGAACGTTGTATGGTTTAAATAAAGGGGGTTTTACGGTTCATTTTCACCTTTCAGCAGCATATCCTTCCACGTTCTGAATAGTCACCTGTCTCAACAATTCTTAAGTGAGAAATTAAGAATTGATTGGTGTTTGTAATCTGACTATTTGAAGTGTTATAATTTTATCAAAAATCTAAAATTCTTAAGGGGTGCTAAAGAATAAGAGATGAATATTGCGAAAGTGCCTATTAAGACAAGAAGCAAGGGAGATAAGAAGATGAGGAGCACTAACGTGTAAAACTATGCCTGAATTGGCAAACTTCAGGGGTAGAGAAATTGTCATTGGCTCAATTTCTGCAACAAAATCAGCAAGATCGATTGAGGCCTCTCCAAGAAAGCCAGATTTTGAAGATCCCTGCAAGAGCCCACACGAAGATTAGACTTTCCGACCAAAATCCTACTTCAGTAAAGGACGGTGAGTGTGAAACTACAACTTCTTCTTACGGTTGAAACAATGAAATGGTAGATTTTCTCATGAATTTTTCCTGATTTTGAATCCCTAACAAGCTTAACGGATTCAAAAATTGGATTCTCCCACGAGCAGGTCCCATCTTGCACAGCAGTTTTCTCTAGTTTCACCGTTGTCTTACCAACATCATCTGGGACCAAAGATACCATTATTGCATTCTTTTTCATCTTTGGCACCTGATAAAAACGAGACATGGAACAAGGTCAAAAACACTGTTTGCAGAATCTGGAAATCCGTTTGTGTTATATGATATAATATTCCCATCACTGCACAAACTGTCAAACTCTTGTAAATAAAACAAATAAACCACACTGTTTAAATTTCAAATTTGTTCTGAAACATGTTACGATAACAACAGCTAAGTCAGACCCTATTTCTAGATTTAGAAGTGACTAAACAACAAGGATTTGATTTTATGTTTGTCTCACTCACCTGAGTTGCCTGAAATTCCAATTTGAACACAGCTTTGATCCTGTTCTTCTTGCTCCATGACTTGAACATGTTTTCAGGCTGATAAAAACGGCCGTTGCAAGGTTGCAGACGCAGAAGAAGCCTCTTATAAGCGGCACCTCATTGGGTGAGGAAATGCTATGTGTTGATTTGAAACTGTGGTATTTATTATGTGTGACAAACGCAGTTAATGACCAGAATGAAGTGTCAGGATGTTGAGAAAGCCAAGAATCTTGTGAGTTGTGAAGTACCTACTGATTTCCTCAGATACGGAACTTGCACTAGTAGAAAACTAACAAAAAAAAAAAGCAATGGAGGAAATAAAATTGATATTAGAAGCTTCTGAGCATGTCTTCATGCACCAAAGATAATGTAAAAAGAACACAGCTGAATCCCATTATGGTCTACTTTTTGCTTTATTGCAGGGACAAAAAAGTGGGGAAAATTGAAATGACAACATTGACCAAACACAGGAGTGTTAATCACGGTAAACTGTTTTCCTTTTTCAATTGATGTTTGGCTCTGATTAAAATTCCAAGATAATATAACTACTGTTACTCGTTGTCAAACTCACATTTATGGTGAAATGGTGTTTGAGAGAACTTGCACTTAATTTATAAAACAAATGAGAGATAGGGTTAGGAAAAGAGGTTGAAATCAGCAGCTGGATTGTAATTGTTGGAATCCAACATTTAAATGGGAATAATGAGAGGATGAGAGTGACATTTCATTTGACCAAATTTACCAAGAAATCTAATTTTTTTCCAAAGGGTAAGTAAAAGTGGAGAGCAGTGTCCATGTGCTTATGTGCTGTCTCTGATAAGCAACAACCCACCAAGACATAAATGTAGCACCTTTCTGCTGTAAGGCCATGATGAAGAAAGTTTACTCACAAAAATGAGTTGTAATTGCAAAGAGGTGTGGTCCCCACAACTGTTAAACCCTCTTCATATCTATTTAAGAGGAAATGTGCTAATAAATTAAAATATAATTTAATAAAAATAAAAATAAAAATAAAAAAACTAATTTCATAAACACAAGGCAAAGCAAACTGGGTATTTGTGTATACACACATCCAGCACATGCCGGTGTCGGCGACCAAACAGATCCTTAACGTATTCAAATTATTTTTCCGATGTGTGTTAAATAATAAGCAAGAAACACGTCAACGATAAGGCGGAAGAACCCTTAAAAAACTCACCCATTATTTGATGTGTATCATTGAAAAGAAAATTTAAACAAATCATTCAATTTAATTTAAATTCAGATTCCTCGCACATGAGACTCGCATTATTTTATAAGATCTGAAACTAAATATGGGCTCATTCTTTTAAAAATAAATTGGCATGTATAGAAAACAAAAAATAAAAGTATGTAAAATAATTGACCTTCAGTTACCTAAGCAAACGGCTAGTATGGTTAGAACGAGAAATAACAGCATTGACCTCATAGCTCCATACAAATATAACATGTTGCTGCGGTTGATTCAGATTCCTAAGCTGAAATCAAATAAAATATTCATATTTCTCCTTATTTTTACCTAATGTGACACATTTGACTAACAAAAATTTTCATTCATGATGATGGATAAATAAAAGGTTGGGGAATTGTTTGATAAAACCAAACCAGTTGTTTCAACCCATGTTGTCTTACATGAGTGGTTTCCATTAGAGACATCACTGTCAAGTGTGGTTAGTACGTGTAACCAACCAGCCCTTCAAGGCATTGATTTGCCATAAATTTAGAAGACGAGACACTTTCTTTGTTACTTTTTATTTCTTTATTGTAAAAAAGAAATGTGAAAACCCCTCCTCATCATCCTTCAACCTCAATTTCTTTTCTTGGTTACCTGTCCAAAGCATCACTCTGCAAAACTCACTTTCTTCCCACCACACTGAGGGTTACAACTTTTCTCCCTTGTCCCAGACTTTGGTTTTGCATCTTCAAAATAACAATAATAATAATAAATAATTTATAGTAAAATAAAATAAAAGTTGAATTACCTTTTCAAAAGTGAGCACTCATCATGGATTAGCAAGCACTGGTCAGAAGAATGATTGGGTGCTTAGACAATGATGGAGATGGAGTCATGGAGAACCAAAAGGCTGCAAACAGAGAATTAAAGATCAGTGCCCCACTTTCACTAACATAGGAATGAAAAGTCTTTTGAGATTTGATGAAGTAATGAAATCAGTTCTACCTATTCAATGTGGGAATCTTCAGATTTTTTTTTTATAGGTAGAAAAATCTTTGGTGTAATGGTAGCATTTATGTTTGCCAGCTACAAGGTTATGTAAGTTAAGTTACATAGTGTGTCAAAAAAAGTTTGATGAAGTTTTACTTGAAGAGCATATACATAATATTCTTTTATTTGATATATTATTTTTCTTGATACACCTAAAAAAATAATCAATAGAGGAATGCATTGATTAAAGTTTTAAAGGGCTTTAAAAACCTATTAAATAATATTCAGTAATTAATGCACGATTCGTAAATTAGTTTTAGAAATTAAAAAATGTGTGGTTTAGAGAGGAAAAATTGGAAAAATAAAGTAAATAAACTTGGCTACTATGACAACTATTTTGGTTATAAAAGGTAAACAATTTGTCAAAACAGAAAACAATTTAATTCAAGGAATTATTGAATTCAAATTTTAAAGAATTTTCTATTAAAATTAAAAAAAAATGTGTTGTCAGGAAAGACTTTTTTATATAAATAATTCTTGTAATATTAAATTCGAATAGTTTAAGAAACTAAAAATATAAGAACATCTGATTCTAATATTATTCATTGAAGCTTTTCTACGATTTATAGACAGACTGTTGGTTTTATTTTATGTGAAAAATCAATTTGTAGTTAAAAGTACATAATTAAGCTGATATCATTGTAAGAGAAAATGCTTTCATTTACAATTTTTTTTGGATTATGTTATGACACCATTTTAAACCTGTTTATAATTTTACAAACTTTACACTATAATTAAGAATTAAGAATTAGTTAGTTATGTTCCCATTTTCTAATAAGAAGTTTTATAAAACATATATCTTAAGTTTATTATCTGAAACCTTTTCGATTAAATACGAGAGTCAAATAAGACAGTTTGTCTGTTATTTGTTCTGTCTAAAAGTTATTCGTTTCTTAGATATCTGTTGACTGAACGTTTTTATTAGTATCACAGATACTCACAATATTTTAATATTTTTTTTAATTTAATAAAACCATTTCAAAATTATCTTTGAAATATAAACTTGGATAAAAATATAATTTTTTGTATAATTTAAATCAAATTATCTAAATTAAAACAAATAAATTTAAATGACGTGGATTAATATAAATTTAAAAAAATAATAATCTTTTATAAAACAGTTTCAATGCTTTTGATCTAAATAAAAAACTAAAATATACAAAGTCAAATTTTTAAAAAATTATAATTAATTTTTTTTACTAATAATTTTATTTGAATGCGAGGATATGCATATCTTATGGAATACAGGGATATCCACTTCTTATGAGGTAATTAAATATGTACTAATCATCTTTCATATATATTTATTAAAGATTGATTTAGCATGTCACAAATTCTATATGTGAACATTAGTCGATATAATTTTTTTATCCTTTTTCTATTCCTACTTTCAATAAAGATATCAAGTGATGAAAATCGTTACTTTTCAAATATTAAATGATATTTATTGTTTTAAAATATTAAATAGCGGCAAGAGTATTAAATAATATTAATTATTTTATAAATATTAAATGCCATTAACTATTTCCAAAATATTAAATTGTATTAATCAGAATTTATAAAGAAAAAAAAAACAGTCTATTTTATATTTGAAACTCATGATAATTTGGTAAATAAGTTATATAAAAGAATACAGCATCCAATTTAATTATACTATTTACCTTAAAATAACCGTAATATATATATATATATATATATATATATATATATATATATATATATATATATATATATATATAAATTCTGGTACAGAGATAAAAGTATGACGAATTTTTAACATATTATAACTAGTTATCCATAGTACACCGTTTTTAAATGGAATCTTTATATTTAGCAAAGCAAATTTTTATTTTAAAATTATAAAGAAGGTGATGGCATAGAGTAACTAAAGTCCACAAGGGAATATATTAAGAAAGAAAGTGCATATATAATGCAAAAACAATATACTAAACATAGTTTAACAGAAGTGTCAGAGATCAACACCTATATCAATATTTTAATCAGCACAAGGATAGGATCAAACTTCACAAAAAGTGAATTTTTTTTTATCATTTCATTTTTTTTTTTCTGAAAATAGGTTATGTTTATTGGCAAAGATTTAGGATTACCAAAATTGAAGAGAAGGTGAATTGTCTCTTTCTGACAGTGTGAAAGCACAAAAATAGTTACTTGTGAATTTTGTTCCCAGCTTTTTGTCTGTGATCTTATCTTCAATGTCACCTATGAATAACCAACACATGAATTATGATAAGTTTTTATTTTTCCTTCTTTAGAGTAATTTGTTTTCTTCTTCTTTATTTTTATTTTTTCAAAAATATCACAATATCATAAATGCTAAGATGGCGAATCTTGGTGCATCTGGGAGTGGGGTGTGTGCAATTGATTTAAACTTTTTGTCTGTTATGGTGCTTATTTTGCAATATTTATTCTGATAGTAGACAAATTAACTTTATAGAAGGAAAAAACTCAATTAATTAATTTAAAAGTTTTAAAAATAATTTAAAAGATTTCATAAAGTAAAGCCGTGTTACTTCAAAACTGTACACGTTAGAATATTAAATTATTATTGTAATAATAGATCATCTTCATTTTATTTCACTAGAAAAATGATTATTAATATTGAATAGACTAGTTTGATTGTCAGTGTTATCATAGTTGAACTTCGAATCTGGTGATCTTAAAAAGTTTCATAAAGTCCAAAGTTAAGATGGCATGGGTATTGCTTTCTGCACCCCTATACTTACTAATTGTAACCCCAAAACATGACTAAAATACTTGAATACTTTTTTGTCCTTGTGACCAATACTTTTCGTCACTGCTATCATCACTAATATTGTAGAGGAAGAAATAAGAGTGAAAGAACACCACAAGAAAAACATTTTCAAGCCTGCCACTTTAAAATTTATGATTCTTTGAAATCCTTATTTTTGCCGCACCCCCTCCCTCACTCTACCCTCTGCTCCTTCGCCACACAACATTTTCATATGAAACTTTTGGAACAAATATTCACGAAGGTACTTTGAATCTAGAACTATCTTTTAGAACACACATTCCCAAAATTATTTTCGTATATTTTGGATTGGATATTTTGAAAAATAATTTCTAGAATTCAAAAATACATTCTGCAATGTTTAATCCTAAACATATTAAAAATAAATAGGTGTAAAGATTTTTTATTATATTTTAAAGTTTAGTTAGTCGAATCATACTCACTTCTGTTTAGATGTATTAGTTTGGTACTCGTTTTTTAAAAAATGTCAATAGAATTCTAATTTTTTTGAAAAAATGTTTCAATCAGTCTCTTTCAACAAAAAAAATATTAACTCCGTTAATTTTATCTATGACTTTTATCATTAAATTTTAATATAAATATCAATACTTAGTTTTATAAATCATTTTAAATATTAATATCGTTAACAATGTTAATATTTTTTTTTGTTGAAAGAAACATAAGTGATATATTTTTTCAACAATTGAAACTCAATTAATACCTTATTATAAACAAGTATCAAACTAGCACGTACAAAAGAATAGGAGTATCACCCGATTAATTCAAATCAAATTATTTTTAATGAGTAATAGTTTGAGAGTTAAACTTTTGTAACTGTGCAGGAAGAAAAATAGGGAGGTACAGTAAGAAACACCCCTTAATTCGGAGAGGTTTTTTTATTGGGTCAATAGCGAAAACCTAATTTGCTCGTGAGGGTTTATTATTGGGTCAATATCAAAAGCCTAATTTGTCCGCACATAAAATTCAATAAACCCAAAACTTCCAAATAAATTCGCAGAATAGCCCATAAATTCGCACAGTAGATCTTGAAAATTTTAAATGAAGTAATAGAAAGTATATAGCGCGTACAAGAATATTCTCTGCGCTCTTTGACCTATCATAAATCCTTAGTGGTGTACACATCGACTTCAAGCTCCATCGTCAAAGACAAATTCTTTTAGTGCAATAAGATAAGTACTTTCAAAATGTCAGTGGTAGATTATTCTCGTCAAAATAAGTTAAATTTTAGAATAATTTTATTTTTTTCTTATAACTTATTTTTATTGACTTTCCCACTTAAAAGAGATTAAAAAAAAGTATAAAATACTTTAAGATATTAATTTTTTTTTCAGAAAATATTTGAAAATTTTACGAGAAGATTCGTATAAAAATATAACATTATTCCAAATTAGCTTTCAAACCTTGTTGGTTTCAAAATTGCAGGCTTAGTTCCCCATTTTTAAAAGTGGACATATTCATGTTCTTAATTTATAAATATCTCATCCTGCTTGGTTTCGAAAAGAAAAGCCAAAAAAAAAATCAAAGAGAATAAAAATAAAAAATTGATAAATTTTTAGATTGTATGAAAATGAAAGAAGAAGAAAAAATTGTATGTATAAAATCATACAATTTTTTATTGAAAAATTGGGGATATGTCTTTGTTACGTGTCAAGGATCTGGAGCCGTGTCAAGGATCGGGGGCGGCTACTGACTGGTAAATGAAAATTTTGTTTTTCTTTTTAATTTGATTTTATGTTTTCATTTTAGTTTTTTTTTTTTTTTTACATGGTAGTTTGATTTTGAAGTTACAGATATGGGTTATATTTTAAAAAAGTTACGCCTAGAGATAATAATTACATGGATATGGATTATATTTTAAAAAAATTACGTCTAAAGATAATGTTTACGTAAATAATGTTTACATGCTACGATTTTATTGTGAAAAAAAAAATGTTTCAGAATTACAAAACTAAAATCATGCTAGGGAGACGACCCTTCCAAAATCACGAACGCTGAATTTGTACATGTACTAACGATTTCTTCATTTTCGTATTATTTTATTATTTTATGTTTTGTATAGAAGTGGTACTCTTAGTTTGATTTTTTGAAACTTTTTTCATTTTTTAAAATTCTGATATACTTAATATTTTATCATAAAATATTATTTTAATAATTTGATTAATTGCTTTTAAAAATTTCGAACATTTTTAAACTTTTTATATAATCATATATTTTCTAATTTAAAAATATATCATTTAATAATTTAAAACTTTTGATGACATTTTATATCTTAAACTTACAATAATAATATGGTTTAAGAAACTACAACCTTTTATTTTAATTTGTGAATCAAATTATTAAAAATTATCTCCCCGTTTGTAAAGGAGAGGTTAAATGAATTTTTTTAATATATTTTAAAACAAAAAATATATAATTATATGTTTTTAAAATAAATATTACCAATGACATACATGAAGTGCAGTTTTTTCTTCTTCCTTTGGGTTAATTATATTGTATATAAAAAAATCCACCAGCTAAAGCACGTGGTATTAGGCACCAACCACTTTACTACACTTGCATGGATACTAACGAGAACACTTGCATGTCACTATAAATAGATGCAAAGTATTCGTTGTAATCATCTCATACACTGTAATTGATTTCTTTGCTCTTATTTGTTTTAAGTCATCAACTTGTGCAACGAAATGGCACATTTGGAGGAAATCCGAGAGAAACAAAGAGCTAGTGGCACAGCCACCATTCTCGCCATTGGCACTGCAACTCCGTCCAACTGCATTTACCAATCGGACTTCACCGATTATTACTTTCGAGTCACCAAGAGCGAACACATGACCGAACTCAAAGCCAAGTTAAAGCGCATATGTAAGATTAACATTCATGCACCATCTCACTGTGTTTTCATCTTTAACTTTTGCTTTTTCAATTTTATAGACATGCCTTCTGCATCTCATTTATAAACTCACGGTTTCATGCAGACGTAAAAAAGTGTTTGTATACATACAAAAAAATGGATTCGAAGAAAAAAGGATGATCATCTTTTCATGATTACCCAAACAATCAAAAACTAGTGACTTGTAACATGTTTTTTTATTATTTAATGTTTAATAAAAGAAATACTTACAAAAATGTAATGAGTATTGGATTGCTTGTTATTTTAAAGGGTGTCTGTTTTTGTTATTTGGCTGCTTTTAGATATATCTTTTTAGAAGGATAGATATACATCCTCTAAAACGAAAATACCTGTTCAAACATTCTTCTTTACTGGTTTTTATTTCATTAAGTATTAAATAACAAAAGTAGTATATTATAATGTGATATTATTATATGGTTTTGCAGTGTTGTTTTTACTATTTTGAAGTATTTATGTATTTGTGTTCTATCTCTTTCAAATTCCTCTGATCTCTACCTTTCTAACACTTTCATGATGATATTTTACTCTCTTTATATTTGCATGTCCATAACTCACTATTAACAAATATCGATATAAAGGAAAACATGTATTACCACGATTTAAATTAAAAGTTCATTTGATTTCAACTAAAAAATCATATAAGAATGTGAGTTTTTTGTGTGAACAACAGGTGAGAAGTCAATGATAGAGAAACGATACATACACCTGACTGAAAAAATGCTACAAGAAAACCCCAACATAAGTGCTTATGAGGAACCATCGTTGAATGCACGACAAGACATACTAGTTGAGGAGGTTCCGAAGCTTGGTGAGAAGGCAGCATCTAAAGCCTTAAAGGAATGGGGCAGAGCAAGATCAGAAATCACTCATCTCATAGTTTGCTCCACCTCGGGTGTAGACATGCCTGGTGCCGATTACCAACTTGTGAGGCTCTTAGGCCTTAAACCATCCACCAAAAGGTTCATGTTATACCATCAAGGTTGTTTTGCTGGTGGCACCGTGCTTCGTCTCGCTAAAGACCTTGCTGAGAATAATGTTGGAGCACGGGTTTTGGTGGTGTGTTCTGAGATCACAGCTGTCACCTTTCGTGGACCCTGTGAAACACATTTGGACTCATTGGTTGGACAAGCACTCTTTGGAGATGGAGCCTCATCTGTGATTGTGGGAGCTGATCCCGACACAACCATCGAACGACCATTGTTTCATCTTGTTTCAGCATCGGAGACGATTCTTCCCAACTCTGAGGGAGCAATTGAAGGACACCTGCGTGAGGTGGGGCTAACCTTCCATCTTAAGGATAACGTTCCTTATTTGATCGGAGATAACATAGAGAAAAGCCTTGAAGAAGCCTTCCACCCACATGGTATAAGTGATTGGAACTCCTTGTTTTGGGTTGCACACCCTGGTGGCCCTGCAATCTTGAAGCAGATAGAAGCAACGCTTGGGTTGAAACCTGATAAATTGAGAGCAACCAAACAAGTTCTGAAAGAGTATGGAAATATGTCGAGTGCATGTGTGCTGTTTATACTGGATGAGATGAGAAAATGGTCTTTGGAGGAAGGGAAATCCAGCACTGGTGAAGGACTAAAATGGGGTGTTTTATATGGGTTTGGCCCTGGCTTAACCATGGAGACCATTGTTTTGCATAGCGCCAACATAGACGCAAACAACTAGAACCTATCATTGCGTGTGGATACATGCACGTATACATCAACTATCATAGAATAAATAAAGTCACGTAAACGTGTACACCATATTCAAACTACTTTACTTTTAAGTTTTGTTTTTTCATTATTATTTGGTATAGGTTTGGCTACACTAGCCCTTGTGATGTAATAAAAAGCCTTGATGTTTCAATATAGTTAAGTTGTTTTTCTTGATTACTCCATGTCCAATATTCTTTCTTTTTCACAACCCAAAAAAAATAGTGTTTTGTTTTGGATTCCTACATTGAACTTTTTACATATAAGTTTTGTAATAATTATTTAGATTATTAATGGATGGAAGAATAGATTGATCGTGTCTGAGTGAAAACACAATTAGAGAGAGTTGCTTCCACCCATCATATAAACCCTAAGAACCAAAGAAAATCATATAAACTAAATTAATAAATTAATAATTGAGTCAATAGAGAATAATACATTTCCTTTTTTCTTTCGATTAATCGCACTTTTATAATTGGCTTCTTAATGGGTGAATGTACATGAGCATCAACTCATTCTCTATTCTCGAGTGTTCTGTTTTGATCAGGTTCCAGGAATTTTCCAGTCATTTTATTTTTCTGTTACGTTTCCTCAATTTTGCTTCCTTTGTATTTGAAATTAAAATTTTATCAAACTTTCGTTTTGATTAGGATATAACAGTTATTTCATTTATGCAATCATGAGTTTAAATTTTAATTTTACGCAAGTCATTACACTGATAATTTCTTTTAATTATTTGAGTTCAATCACTACACTGACACTAACGAATTCACACAGGAGAATATGTGTACAGTGTATACAAAATAGACATTTTAAATTATGCCTAAACCAGTGAATATACGTTACATTTTTATGACAATAAAAAATAATAAAAATTATTATTATAATTATAAAATTAAAATAATTTTTGTAATTTTATTTTGAACATTTTTATTTATTTTTAGGTAGTTTTATAATTAAATAATCATTAATTTAAAAAATTAAAAAAAATGGTTACATTTTAAAAAGTAATTACTTAAAAATTAAAATTGATAAAATAATTATTTTAATTCAAAAACAATATTTATTTAAAGGGTAAAATTAATATATATATATATATATATATATATATATATATATATATATATATATATATATATATATGATTGAAATATCAAAATTTGTTTATTTTAATGACAAATGTACATGAAATTCATGCAAAGAACAAGTTTATTTGAACTTCAGAGATAAAGACTAAACGAAGACCAAAAAGACCAAAAGAATTAATTTTCAAAACAAATATAACAACTTTTCCATATATACTAGTTAGACATATTTGTCCGGAAAATAGCACAAAATACATAGGACTTTATCTATTCAATATTTTTTTAAAATTAAATATATGTTTTTAATTCCGTTTAAGAGGATAATGCTTGTTCTATTCCTGCCTCTCTTTTCTGTTCACTTTTCAATGGTGTTAATAATAAGAACCACACTAAACTTATATTTTTGCAAGGGGAGACATGAAAGTATGACGAATTTTTACTTATTATAGATAAAAATAAAAATTTCATATAATTACTCAGTACTGTTATCGATAATACACTGTTTTTAAATGGAATCTTTTATATTTAGTTAACATAAAAAATGGTCTTCCGGTACCATTTACGCTAAACAAGCATGAAATATAAAAGAAGAAAATGAAACAATTCTCACACAGTGACAGGAAAAATGCTAAACAATGATCGAAGGTCGAAAAAGGTATATGGTATGTCTTCTTGTGGCCTACGGATTTTTTGTTTCCTTTCTTCTTTTCTGCTTTTGGGATAATAGAATGAAGGTGTTGTTTGGCTGAAAGGTATAAAACAAACATGAAGTGAGTGATGGAAGGTGGAGGAAGACAAAGTTATATAAATTTATATTTTGAATTATATAATTTCAAATGTCCAAATTAATATTTTTAAATTTTAAATTATTTAATTCGAAATATTTATAAATTATAAATTTTACAATTCAGAATTATTATTTTAGCCTGGATATAACTGAACTTTTAGAAAAATATAGGAGGAAATCGTCCTTGAGTTGTTAGTTTTGAACTTCGTGCTCCTAAAAACTTTCATAAAGCCCAAAATTAGACAGTATGATAATTGCTTTCTGGACCCCTATAATTACAAACTATATCCCAAGAATAAGAGAAAAATACTTAAATACTTCTTTGCACAATACTAGTGTTGTCCCCACCTCCACCGTTATTTCCGTCACCGCTATCATCACCACTGTCTTAGAAGAAGAAGAGTGAAAGAAAAGCACATAAGAAAAATAAGAGGAAAAAAAAAACACTTATTATAGAAAAAAAAATTTCTGGAAGGTTTTGAGTGTTCTGGAAAACACACTTGGAAAGACATTATGAGTTCTTCTGAAATTTTTTTCTAAAAATCTTATTTCAATTTTTTTTGTTTTGAAAATACATTGTATATCTTTTGGAAATTCTGTTCCAAAAATTGTATTTTGAAAATAATGTTCTGAAAATTTTGTTTTTAAAAATGTTGTTTCGAAATTCTAAAAAACTTTTTCGAAAAGTTTTCATTTGGAAGTCATTTTTTTAAAAACAAAATGGTTATTTTAAAAATTTTAGATAACGCGAAGAAATTTTGGGAGCAAACAAATAAAATAAAAGCGAGATGAGAGGGTATTGGTTTGTTGGGCTAAGGGCCCATTATTCTTTCAATTCTGCTTTGAGATTTTGCTTCCCAACATCCCGTGATAACTACTTGCCTAACCCCTAATTTTAAAAACTTCTACTGTATATCTTAATTTTGACCTCCAAATTACATACTACTAAACTGTTTTGAAATAATTTTTTCATAATAAAAATTTCAGAGCAAACTGTCCTAAACAACGTTTCCAGATACATCAAAAATATTCTTCAAATTAATTTGTTTAAAACAAGTTTTTTAGAAAACTTTCTAAAATATTTAATTTTTGAAAATAAACTTTTTAGAATTTTATTTTATATGAACATGCATCTTTTGTTTATAGGTCGGATAATCCATAAATATTAAGAATTAAGCGATGTAGAGGAAAAAAAACTACATTTTAGTGTAAAAATTCTCCACCAAATTCAACGTATAACTTTTTGCTGACTCTTTGTTCCTATCATCTCCTACATCTTCCTGAGGTGATGAAGGTAGCCACAGTGACAGCATTGTACAGTGAAAGAGAAAATTTAAATTGTTTTGACTGTTAATATGAAAGTGTAGATATAGTAATAATGAAGTTTGAGAAGTCAAGGACCCATCTTTTTTTAGATTTTTCTTTCAAATTTTTTCTTTTCTAAATTTGAGACTTTCAAAGTGGTCAAGAAAGTTTGTCGGTTTGTGCATATAAATTTGGGCACGAGGTTGTTGTGACGTTGTTATGACATTGCTATGACGTTGTTACGAGTATTATAACTTTTTTAGACCATCAATTCTAAAATATTCAGGTTTAATTTTTTTTTTCATCTAAATTTAAAATAATTTTTCTTTTTCTTAATTATATTTTATAACATAATTTGTTATATATATATATATATATATATATATATATATATATATATATATATATATATCGTATTAAAATGTTGTTTAACCTATCCGTTCGTTATTTATTTTTATTTTACCTTTTAAAATTATTATTTATTATTAGTCATTTGATAGTTGTAGTACCATATATTATTCTCATAATTATAATTTGGTCTTTCGTTTGTTATTTTGATTCAATTGAGTTTTATTTTCATTTTTAAAATTGAAAAATTTTATCCCTTCAATAAAATTAAATTAATTTTTTCTATAAATATTGTAATTAATATTTTTATTAAAATTGATAATTTTAATAAATATTTTTAACAAAATTAAGTTTATTTAAATTTATATATTATATTGAACTTTATTTGTATTCATATTACTATATTATTACATGATACTTTAATATTTTTTATTTTAATTTATATTTAGAATAATTATATATTTTTAAAATGTATACAATTTTTATATACAAATAAAAATTTTATAAATTTAAATGTAAAATTTTAAAACAATTTTATTATAATTTAAAATCGATAAATTTAAAATTTTAAAACAATTTTAAATAAATGTAAAATAATAAATTAAATAAAAATAATCTTTTAAAAATATTTAATAAAAAATTTAATTTTAATAAAAATATCAGTATAACATTTGTGTGAAATTTAAATTCGATATGAATTTGAAAAGGTGAAATTGTTCAATATAAGAAAAACAAAAATTGGAATGAACTAAATCAAAATAATAAATACATTGATGAAATTAAGATTAAGAAAGTGACACAACACTGACTTAATATGTGACAATTAATTTAAATTTAAAAACAAAAAATCACAAATTGATACATGACACATCTCTAGCGTTCTTAGTAAAATATTAACAAAAATGACCAAATCATATCACATTTTTCAAAATTATAGACCTAATTGAGACAACAATAACAATATAAGGACAAAAAGTATATTTTCTTTAAGTATATCCTTTTTAAATGCATTTGCTTAACAATGATAGTATTTTGTATAGTTTATTCCGTATACTATTTTTCCTAGTTACTACTTGATTTATTTTGGTTAAGTATTTGTTTGTACTTAAATTAAAGTTTTTATTTTTAAAAAGACTCAATTGAATTTTTATTTTTTAATAAATATTTAATATGACATTTTTAGTTAAATTAATTTTAAGACTGTTTGAAAGATGTAACATGTTAAGATCTAAATATGTCACTTGTCAAAATTTAAGTTATTTTCTATTTTGGAATTTTTTCGATTTTGATACATGACACATTTCTAATTAAAAGATAACATTTACTTTTATATGTAACATTTTTCCAACAATGTTAAAGTAAGTTGAATGGAAGAGACCGTATTAATTTTATTTAACAAATATTGAAATTCAATCAAATAAAAAAAATATTAATATATATATATATATATATATATATATATATATAAAAAAAAAAAAATAAAAAAAAAAATTTCAAATTAAGTTTTTTTTCTAATAATATTTTTTAGTCAAATTTATTTTTAATTTATATATAAAGATTTATCTGTGTTCTTATATCCAATATTTTTTTTCTTTTTTTTATTGCAGTTTTATGCAAAGGTGATAATGGATTGAATTTTTCGAAATTCGGTCTGAATCTAATTTAGGTTATTTTAACTAAATAAGCTAAATTTAGATTTTTTCTTTGTTTGTAACCTAATTTAAACTAAATTAAACATAGTTTGAGTCCACTTTGTTAAGTAAAATAAATCTAACGTGATTTATCTAATATACTATTAAGTGTAGGACTCGACTTAACCTAAACCAAGGTTGACCAATATTTGATCTAGTCCACTCGTCTTAACATTAATAATAGTCGAGACCACCTCACCTTAACATCATAAATAATCAATTGGACCCACACATATTTCACTCGACCTGATTACTTGTAAAATTAACTTGATCTTCGTCTTAGGCTAAGGTGATTCAACCTTTGATCAAACCAATCTTATATGACCTTATACCTCAATTAGCTTGATTTAACATCGTCATCGACTATCCTGGTTTGACCAAAATGCTCGGTAAATTTCAAAAAAAAAAAAAACAATTCAATCTAAATCTGACCAAAATTACACAAAAGAGAAATTGAATGGGAGTATTGATAGAGTCTTTCGCATAAATCACTCTCGTGTTGGATTTCCAAAAAAAGTATAGATGAGTTAGAAATCGGGAGAGGAAATGAAGATGGTTGAGAGAAGATAAGTTTTTGAAGGAAAGAATTTTGAGAAAAAAAATCATCCTCAAAAATGATCTCATTGAAAAACAAATAAAGATATGACTTATTCATTTATTTCTCCAACTCCCATGTAAAATCACTTGTTCTTGCATTTCATAAGACCTTCACTAAAATTATATTATTGGCTCTTAATTGTTTGGTTTGGTGATCTTCACTCTTAAGTGGTAAGATAAGTTTTCTTAATTAACATATTTCTAATCAATGATGTTCAAGTTTTGATTTTTGACAAACTAAAAGAACAATTATAATGTTAACTATAGATTATTTCATTCCATGTCACCAATTGCATATTAACTGTACTTGAATATGCGTTAAACAAAAATGGAATATTCTTTATCTAAGTTTTTAAGTAAATAATTCAAAGCAATATTTTGCAGTAAGAGTACTGAAGAAATGAGGCCAAGTAAAAAATTGGGTCAAAAGCAAAAGCCTAATTTGCCTGTAAGGTTTTATTATTGGGTCAATAGCGAAACCCTAATTTGCTTGTGAGGGTTTATTATCGGGTCAATAGCAAAAGCCTAATTTGTCCGCTCATAAAATTCAATAAACCTAAAATTTCCAAATAAGTTCGCAGAATGGCCCATAAACTTACACATATTTCATTTTCGCACAGTAGATTTTGAAAATTATTAAACGTCCAAGTCAGGGCATTCAAAAACTTAATCTTTCAGAAATATAAAACGTTTCACAAATAATATGATAGTTACACCTCTTATCATTCAATGAATTATTTGCAGGAATCAAAAACTTCATTACCGTATACTTTAAAATAACGAAACAATAAGTAAAAAAAAGATTATATTAATTTAAGTGTTAGTAATATTTAGAAAAATATGATAAAAGTATTTAATTACGATCAATGATGTTATTTTCATTAAAAAAATAATATAAAGGTATTCCTAGTCGCCAAAGGGGAATAAGAATTATGAGGTCATAAAAGGGAGTTTTCTAAACGTCTAATGGTTGAACGTTGATATATTATTTTTATGAAAAGTGGTAGATAAAGTTGCAAATATTTAGTAATGATAACTAATAGAAAAAAAGAGAAAATGCTTGGATGAATTTAAAAATGCTTGTTATGATATTTGTTATTTATTAATTTATAGGTACTAGTTGAGGAAGATGAGTAGCATTTAGCTGCGAGAAATGTCCAAGTTCATTAAAGCTAGTAGACACCAACCACAAATAAATAAATTCCTATACCTATACCCCACGTCCATGGCCCTTTAACTATTATTATTATTATTTTAAAATTTATTTATTTATTTATTTATTTTAAGGTGGATTAAAGAAATACGTTTTTTTAATCATAGATGTTACTCTTTCTTAGAAGTTTTTTGACACGATATTTTTTTATTAAATTTAATAACTTTAAAAGCTAGTTCACATTTAACGGTTATTTGGAAGAAAATACAAAATTAGAGATGGAACAGACTAATTTAAAATTATTGTTTCAAGACTTAGTTCTTTCAATTATTTTAATGTGTTCATTTTCTACGAATAGACTCAGCATTCATTTTAATATAAATAGAATTTATAATCGGCAAATTCCTAATATGTAGATTATATTTCAAATTCATAATAAAAACAAATCTTGATATCAAGTTATTTCAGAACTAAAATGGATAAATTGTTAAAATCAGGTAGATATAATAAAAATATATATTTTTTACTCATCAAGAGCGGAAAATACACTTCTTTTTAACAAGCAGGAATTTTCAAACTAATATTTATAATTGTTATTATAGCAGCTAATTAATTTCAATAAAATTTGTATACATTTTTTAGTTGCGCTGTATAAGTACTAACAAAGGTATATATTACAAGAAGTGATTACATTTTCAGTTTAATGTTAAAAAATTAACGTTACGTTCATAATTGTTTTTAAAATAAAACAATCTTACGTAACTTTTATAAATATTATGTTATATTTCGCGGTAACTTATTTTTAGAACAAAAAACATTTAAAGCATAAATCAATTTCACAAATTTAATTTAATTTAAAATTAATATTCTCATTGGACGTGATTAACATCAAATAAAAAAGTCGAGGGGAATAAAAATACAATGAAAAAGTGGTGTATCAGTGTTTCATTGGACTCGACTAAAAATATTGAAAAAGATGAGTAATAATTAGTGAGGGTTAGAATAACATAATAGTGGTTGCTTTCACTTTTTGATAACAGAAGCATTGGAGTTTGAGCCCTCAATAATTCTAACTAAAGTATGATTAGTTTTATTTTTTCCTATTACTTAATTTTATTAACTTTCCCACTTAAAAGACATGAAAAGCATAAAATACTTCTAGAAATCCTAAGATGTTATGAATATTTCTTTCTATTTAATTTTTTCAGAAAATATTTGAAAATTTTACAAGAACATTCATATAAAAATATAACATTATTTCAAATTATCTTACAAACCTTTCAAAATTGTAGGTTTAGTTTTAAAAGTCAACATATTTATATTCTTAATTTATAAATATCTTATCTTGTTTGGTTTAGAAAAGAAAAGCGAAAAAATGAGAAGAGAAAAAAAAAATTGATAAATGTTTAGATTATATGAAAATGAAAGAAGAAGAAGAAATGTATCTATAAAATTATAGTATGTCTCTAATTAATTTGGTTAACTGAATACTTGGAAAAGTGGGGACATGTCTCTGTTGATTGAGCCGTGTCTGGGATTGAGGCTGCTGAGCAACATATTATTCTATTTTTTCAATTTTGTTTATTTTTCATATTATTTTCTATATTTTAAAAATTTGTAATTTTATTTTAAAAATCAAAGATTTAGCGTATTTATTGCAAATTCCATTTAATTAATTAAAATATGAAAAGAAGAAAATAAGTATATGATAAATTAAAAATTAAAGCTAAATTAAAAATTACTTTTCAAACGTAAAAATCAAGACCGTGAAAAAAAAGTAGAAACCAAAACGATGGATTAAAAATTAAAAAAGAAATCAAAATTATAATTTAACTAAAAACAAACAAATAAAATACAGTAAAAGAGGTTAAATGAAAAATTTTGATTTCACATATTTATTTTATTTTTTATAATATTTTGCAAACATTTATTTAGCTTTATATTTTTTAATTTTATTTGAATTTTAATAACATTTTAAAATAAATTAAAAAAATGAACACAAATATATTAAAAATATATGTCTATTCAGAGATCATAGAAAGTGATATCACTTCATCATGAGAAAAAATTAAACAACAAATGTCTATTCTAAGATCAGAAATTATAAGATTTTCGAATTCTCAAAAAAGAAGAGATGGAAGTTAATACACGAAGAAACTTTCTTTCACTTGTATACTGTAAGAAAAAAAAAAAAGAGATGGAAACTGCAGAATTAGATGGTGACACGTGGCAGCGATCTAGCGGATAATGTAAAAGATCTAGAGTGAGCGCATGAGAAGGTCAAATAGGGTGGATGCTCCTGATATCTTCTTATAAGTGATAGGAGTTTGTTTGAATTCCACAGAGTGAGAGAGAGAGCGAGTTTGTTAGAACCTCCGTCGAAGAGAAGGCACATAGAAGAGAAAAGAAGAGAAGATGGGATTAGGTGTACCTGCTTTTCCCTTGACGATCGTGACTCACGTTCTGGGCGTTGTTGCCACCGTCCTAGTATTGGTTTGGGTCATCAATTTCAGGGGAGGCTTGGCTTGGGAAGACGAAAACAAGCAACTCATATTCAATGTATGCTTCAACCCTCTCTTTCTTCAATTTTAGATAATTTTACATGTTAGATTACTTCTCCCTCATTCCCCAACTCTATTTTTTTTCTTTACTGTTTACTCTTATCCATTTATTTTCTTAAGTAAGTTTCAGAGGATAATATTTGTATGTTTTTAAACCTTAATTATGTATTCAGTTTTTTTTTTTTTTTCAATTTAGATGAAAATGTTTTTATCTTTTAAATTAAATTTTACTGTGATAAGTATGGAGATAGTTGCATGTTAGGAAAACTTCTTTAAAAGGATGTAACTGAACATGCTTATTTGTGTCAAAAAGATAATATTAATTTTAACAGTTTTGTACCCTTTTCTTTCCTTGGTTATTCCTATATTAACTAAGTCAAATGTTATATTAAGATGTATTTATTATTGTATTGAAGTGAATATTTACTCTAAATTAAAAAAAAAAAAACTCAAACTTAAAAATAAAGCTTTTGGTGGCAAGAGGTGACATTAGAGGTATCTCAAATTTAATACTTGATACATTAAATTAATTTGTATCTGAAGCTTTGCTTTTGATATGATTCATTTATAGCAAATTGCACTAACTGGGATTTTTCTTAAGGGCGTGAACCTCGTGTGATATGTATACCTATAATATCTATATCTGTATGAGGCTCCTGCTAGTTGTGATAAAATTAAATGTGAGATATTATTTTTATATTTAAAAGGCATTCATATCAACTAGTGCCAGATCACTGTACTCAAGAAAGGAAATAAAATATTCAGTAGGAAATAAAATAAGCTTAGATATGTTTTAATGGCTAGCTAAATGATGGCTAAAGAAGCTGGACTTACTTTAACTTTATTTTGGTATGTTTATCTAATAATTTAAGAGAGAATGTGTAGGTAGTTATTACCAAGTTTCTCTGTTTTACTGTTCTAGTTAGGGATGTCAACGGGGCGGGTAGGGTACGGGTAGTAGTTCTCCCGTACCCTACCCGCTGAATAAATATTCGCCCCGTACCTGTATCCATATCCGCGGGTATCCGTTATGCGGGTACCCGTCTATTTTTTTCATATCCGCGGGTATCCACGGGTACCCGCGGGTATTTAAAAAAATAATTATTTAACCATAATTATAGTTTGGATCTACAAGTCCCCTTTCTCCGATTGATTCTTGAAAAACAAACAAATAAAAAATCACTACCAATTTATATTGTAGTTTATTTTTGAATAAAATATTAAAGAAATTACTAACTTCATCAATGTCCACCTCTTGCAACATTGTATAAAGTTTCATGTTGTCCAATTTTAATCTAGAAGAGCCTTAAAACATAAGGAGTTCAGTAAAAATTTCTAACAATCACTTAATTAAAATATCTAAGTAAAAGTGTTAATTTCATTACCTTCCATGTTGGTCCATAACCAGTCTTAGAGACACATCAATGCCTCCACAGTATATGGAAGTAATTTACTCATTTGTGGGGTAAGAATCTGACCACCATTATTGAATGA
>Ga0214545_1002838_pt1 | contig 33240 bp, 27 predicted proteins | sample CNSS4metaG_FD_160064 | JGI IMG/M metagenome (GOLD analysis project Ga0214545, IMG submission 160064) | Root nodule microbial communities from cowpea collected in UCLA plant growth center, Los Angeles, California, USA - CNSS4 | ecosystem: Host-associated > Plants > Roots > Nodule | place: USA...
TCTTTAGATATGTGAAATTTCTTTTATAGTTATAGTTATACTAAATTATATATTCATTTTATTGAATTAGTAGCAGTAATATTAAATATATAAATTTTAAGTATATTATTTTGGCTCCCCCATAAATTTTGATTAAGATCCGCCACTGAATAGATGGTCTGATAGCAAGTGACATGATAGATCCAACAAACAATAAATTTTTCGACAATGGATAACATAATATACTGAATCACAAATCTTGTTAAAATATATTCAAATTCATGACACTCATATCATATCATGTTAAGAGGTTAATTTAAGTCTAATTCAACCTTATAAAATTATCTTGTAAAGTGATATTTATACTTATTTATATACTACAAATTTGACATATCTCTAGTCGATGTTTACACAATTTTTTTAAAAGAAAAAAAAATCAATAAATCCCTGAATATTTAAGACGTTAATAAAGTCTATAGTCTTGAAACTAATTGTTTCAATTATATTAGTATTTTCAAATTAAAATTTTTATAGTTTTATATTATATTTCTTCCAAATGATAACTTAATTCAAAATTATAGAAAACATATATTTATTTTGTGAAAAGTTTTAAATGTTAGTTAAAAATAAAGAGAGACCACTAATGTAAAAGATAGAAATAACAACAATATATTACATAAGTGGGTGGCAATCATCATTAAAAGCTACAACTTAATAACTTCTTTGTTTTAATTAATTATCACACATACCACATTCATTTTAATAGAATCTGATGTTACATATTCTAATTTTAGGACACTAAGGAAACATGTCCTTTTTTTTCTTCTTTCCCACTTTCCACCGCCTTTATTCTATCCTTCTCTCCACTTTTCCACGGTCACTTAAAACTGCAATTTTTTTTTTAGGATTTATTGACCTATTTTTTCTGCAATTGTAAGTACTTACTTCATATAAGCTAGAAAGCGACATTCTAATTTCATATTCCTCATGATTTTAACACACTTGATGGAACTTTCAAATTGATTTAGTTCAAAGGAACATATATTTATATCTTTTTTTAACTTTTTATAGAAAAGTATTACGATTATACAAGTGAGATTTAAGATGAATAAAATTATTATTATTAAAAACACACTTTTTATTGATGACAATAAATTATGTAAAAGGTGACACATTCATATAAGTTGGGTCTATGATTTCTTTTGTGTTGGAGTCACTTATATTATGACCAAAACAAAAGATGTTATAGAAGATGATATATTATGATAAAATAAGTTATTAATATAATACTTTTTTGTATGAAAATTAACGTATTTTTTATAAAATGTTGAATATACAAAACTTTTATATTAATAGTTATATGTTATTACAAGTTTAACTCATATAAATTCGTATCATCTCAAAATCTAAAATATTAAGATAATAAATTTATAAATTTTTCATATCATTTAACTTTTTTATTTTTACTCTATATAAAATAAATTCATATTTGGATTTTCAATATTTTTTTCTAAGTGTCGATATTTAGACATTTTTTAGGAAAATTTTCAATACATGAATCATACATACGTAAAATATCACTAATAAATCTTTCAAAAAATAATTAATTGAAAAGACATCTACAATAAAATATATTTTTAATTTATATACAAAATTGACATTATTTTCAATTTTTAAATACTTAAAATATATATTTATCAATTTTCTTCTATACATTTTGCTTAACTTTCTAATTTTTTACCTGAAATAGACTTTGATTTCGACTCTCATTACTACGCTATGTTGATAAAGGTAATCTTAATATTTTTCTTTTTCTATCAACTTTTTTTTCCGCGAGTGTTATCATGCCACCCTCCATAAAATTAAATTTATAAAAAAAAATTTTAGATACAGTAACTTTATAGAAGTTTATAATCGATGCGTTTATAAGTGATAAACAGTTCAAGTTCAATATATATAAAAGAAAATAATTCAGTCTAAAAAAAGTTAATGGAAGAAAACTTGAGAATAACATACAAATTTCTTAAGGTAAATTATTTTGAGGAATTTGGCTATTTTTAAGAAAGTTAATCATCAACTCTAATTTGTCAGATAAGATAATTATATTTAAGTTTTATTTAAAAAAAATAAAACATTCTATTTCTCATTTTATAGTTTCGTAGACAAGATAATGTCATGATCACATTTTTTTAGTTAAAACTATTTTCCCCTATATGATTTTTCATTTTAAGATTAACGGCATTTATATTTGTCAAAACAAAGTTTTTGAGTATCATATTTTTTTAACAATTTTATAAATTGTTATTGTCAATTCGAATATTACTAATAATTACATACTCTATCGAATAACTTTAATTAGTTTCAAAGTTTTTTATATTGATTTTATTAAGATTCATTGAGAAATTGAAGCTTGTTCATAGATATTTTTAATAGATAAAGTTTACAAACACTATATGGCAACATATAATGTTTCTTTCTTGTTTTGTTTTGTCATTTGATTTTCGTCTAGATCTTCCGGATTTTACTAGTGACATGTTAACGTACTCATATTATCTTAAATGCACATTAGACATATTATTGTGCAAATTTTGACAAAACAAACTTAGGACAATGATATTTTGAATACTAAATTTTAACAATTTTCTCTTAGGTGTCATCTTTAAGTAGTTTTTGAATATTGAAAATGATAAAAAAGAAATATAGAAAACTACTTAGAAGATGACACCTAAAATTGTAAGAAAAAGTTGTTAAAATTTAGTAGTCAAAAAATCGTTTTCCATATCAAATACATTATATACAAATTTTGATCGAGTTTTTCTTTTTAAAACAATAGTTAATGTCATAAAATGAATTTTTGTTTTCTTTCTATTTTTTGAAAATTAGTTACATTTATTTAACTTGTGTGAAAGCAATAATCCTTTGAAGTTTCTGAATTAAAAGCCAAAACCTAGTTAAATGATTACCTTTCTGTATATGTAATGTAAATGTCCACATTTTGACCATTGAATGATTAATGTTATATAGTTAAGCTTACATTTGTAAATAGTCACCCAAAAATATGATTAAAGGGTGATCACTAAATTTTAAGAGTTTATACGATAAGTCCTTTTTTTTTCTCAATACGAGAAGTGATAACAATATTATATATCAATTTGACAAGCTTTTTTAATTTATTAAAGTCATGCGCTATTTATACATGAACACACCAAGTCCATACAATAATCATTTCATATTCGATACAAATCATCACTCAGTTAATAATTAATAGACGATAGATAATATCTCACGTATACCACCGTATAGTAATTTTCAATTAGAATTTTGTTAGAAACTATCGTTATTACTTAAATTTCTGACCGTATAGCACAATTTCTAATTTTATTTTTTCAAATATCATATTATATTGGATTAAGTATGTTTTTAATCCATGAACTTTAATCCAAAATTAGAATTTGTTCCTGTCTGAAACTTCGATATATTTTAGTCTCTAAACTTTGAAAATAAATGAATATAGTCATTTTAATCCAATTACGTTAATTTTATTTTTTTACGTATCGAACGCGTTTTATGTTAGTATTGTAAATTATTTTGTAGTTTCCATGCAATAATACTTCATTATAGAGAACTACTATAGGATCTTAAGATTCATGATTCTCACCTGTTATAATCATACTTTCTTTGCTCATAAATCATAATAGGATACTAACATTGATCCATGAGAGATCCAATAATAATGCGTTCTTCAATCTCTATTCTTCAACCTCCTTTTCCCAATCTATCTTATCTTTTTGTCTTCATTACTCCTCCCACACTCTCTTTCTTGATGGCTTATTGTGAGATAACCTTATGACCAGAGACAAAATCCTAATATCCTTTTATAAGCCAACTTCAATCAAGTTGGGCTGAACTTTATTTTATTTTATTATGACTTCCCATAATAACCAATAGGTCCTTATATTTTATCAAATCACAATTGGGCCATCATAATATTTCAAATGAGTCACATAGTAGAATTAATTCGTCAATTAATTCTAACATTCTCCCACTTGACCCATATGATGTCATAACATTATGTGATTTAATACATAAACATAATGTGCATTAAAGGACCTTACATGAATTGGTTCAATCATTATTCACAATATAATAAGGGTCATGACGGTATCACATCATTCACTCGACATGATTCCTTCCATGTACTATTGTATCATCCCTTTCTCCTTAATATGACTTTAGCATGAGAAATCCTTAATGAGTTCAAACATAATGTCATTTTTTTTTCAATAATAACATAACATAATTTGTTTTCTTCATCATAATTTGCATGCATAAACATAAAGAAGAAAACACAACCTTCAGAAACTTATACATTAAAGAGCTCAGAGTGTTAGATAAACATTAATAACTTTAACATTCAACATTTAACATTCACTAGTAGACACAATGCCCATTTTTTTACATGGCCAACATATAATTGGGTGGTAACCCTTTTGTCAAAGGGTCAACAATCATAAGATTTATGCTAATATGTTCTATTGACACTCTATGTTTATGAACTTCTTCTTCAACGATAAAGTATTTCAATTTCATAAGCTTGGCACCTTTTGAATACCTGTCGTTCTTAGAAGAGAAGACTGTTGCGAAATTATCACAATAAATTCTTAGCAGCTTGGCAATATTGTCGACTACTCCAAGTCCTTAAATAAAGTTTCGTAACCAATTAGTTTGGACTGTGACCTCAAAGCATGCCATAAATTCAGTTTCTATGGTGGATGCAACAATGACAGACTGCTTCACACTTTCCATGAAATCGGTCCCTCGGCTAAAAGATACACATAATCAAATGTAAACTTTCTTGTATCCATACAATTGGCAAAGTCTAAATTTGTATAACCTATTACCTCAAGATGATCATATTTTCTATAAGTAAGCATGTGATTCTTTGTTCCTTGTAGGTATCTTAAAACTTTCTTTGCAGCTTTCCAATGCTCCAATCCTAGATTACTCTGGTGTCTACCAAGCATACCAACTGCAAGACTAATGTCTGGCCCCGTACATGTTTGAGCATACATCAAACTTCCAACAAACAACAGATGCATAAGGTATATCTTCCATTTGTTTCCGTTCCAAATCATTCTTTGGACATTGCATGAGACTAAACTTGTCTCCTTTCTATATTGGAACGGGAGATACTGAACATTTATCCATTCTGAATCTCTCTAAAACTTTATTAATGTATGCGTTCTAAGACAAACCTAACAGTCCTTGTGATCTATCAGGAAATATTTCTATTCGTATCACATAGTATGCCTCACCCATATCTTTCATTTCAAAGTTATTAGAGAGAAACCTCTTAGTCTCACTTAATAGACCAATATCATCAGTCGTAAGCAATATATCATCAACATACAGAATCAAAAATATAAACTTGCTCCCACTGACCTTCAGATATATACACTGATCAATAGTATTTTCCTCAAATCCAAAGGACACAATAGTATCATTGAACTTAAGATACCATTATCGAGAAACTTGCTTAAGTTCGTATATTGATCTCTTAAGTTTACACACCATGTGTTCCTTTCCTTCTCTAGTTAACCCACTGGTTGGCCCATATAAACATCCTCTTCTAAATCCTTATTCAGAAAGACAATTTTAACATCTATTTGATGCAATTCAAGATCATAATGAGCTACTAATGTCATGATAATTTTAAAAGAATTTTTCCTAGAAACATGCAAAAATGTTTCCTTATAATCAATACCATCTTTCTGAGTAAAATCTTTGGTAACAAGTCGGGCCTTGTAACATTCAATATTACCTTGAGAGTCACGCTTAGTCTAAAGACCCATTTACACCCAACTCTCTTGCATCCTTCAAGAAATTCCACAAGGTCCCATACGTCATTCTGTGCCACTGATTTAAGCTCATCTTTGATGACATCTAACCACTTATCAAAATTATCACCATTAATGGCTTTTGAAAATGAAACTGGATCATTATTATCAATACTTAAGTCATTTTCTGACTCTTATAGATAAACCACATAGTTATTCGAAATAACAGATTTTCTATCTCTGTGAGATCTTCTTAATACTACTTCTTATGGTTGTTCTACTATCGGCTCATTGTTAACGTTAGGATCATTAATTTGTTGTTCTTCTTAATTGTTGTAAGTTTCTACAACATGTGGAACAACAACTCTTGATAAATAAGTACTAGCTATAAGAACTTGTACTCTAACTTCCTTAATCTCCACATTTCGTGAAGCTTCACTCCCACTGGTTTCACATTTCTCAATGAACCGAGCATTTCCAGTTTCAATGATTCTTGTACTATGAGTAGGACGGCAAAACATATACCTTTTTGATTTTTCTGGATAACCAATGAAATATCCATTGATTTTTCTTTCATCCAGTTTCTTTTCTTGCGGATTGTATCTTCTTACTTCTGCTTGACAACCTCAAACTTGCATGTGTCTCAAACTGGGTTTCCTACTTATCCAGAACTCAAAAGGAGTCCTTTTGAACAACTTTACTAGGAACATTGTTCAATAAATACATGACAATCTTTAAAGCATACATCCAAAGCGATACATGTAAACATGAATTACTTAACATACTCCTAACCATATCCATTAAGGTTCTATTACGCCTTTCTGATACACCATTTTGTTGTCGTGTGCCTATCATTGTGTATTGAGCATAAATACCACGTTTCTCAAGGAACTTAGCGAACAGATCAGGGTGTTATCCACTTTCATCATATCTTCCATAATACTCACCACCTCTATCTGACCTTAAAATTTTCACCTTTCTGTCTAATGGCCTTTCCAGTTCATTTATATAAACTTCCAAGGCATTCACTAATTGAGATTTTTCATGCAGTAGATAGACATGTCCATAACGTGAAAAATCATCAATAAAGGTGATGAAATGCTTCTCTTTATTGAAGGAATTTACATCAAACGGACCATATATATCGGTGTGTATGATTTCAAGAAGTTGAGTGCTCCTTGTGGCTCATTTCTTTGTGTGTTTTGTTTGTTTGCCTTTAATACAATCTACACACACATTCATATCAGTAAAATCCAAATTCGGAAGGATTTCATTCTTTACTAATATTTGCATTCTTTCTTTGGAAATATGTCCCAAACGCTAATGCCACAAGTAAGCAAAACTTTTATCCACTAAACTATGTTTAGTGTCAACATTGTGATGCAAGGTCATAAGAGTTTCAGCATATAAATTATCCAAATTCAATTTATATAAATCATCATAAAGTGTACCAAATCCAATCATACAAGTACACTTAAACAAACTGAAACAACCATTCCCTAACTTAAAATACTATCCAACAATATCAATCTTAGACAAAGAAATTAAATTTCTAATGATACTAGGTACATCAAAATTATCCATAAGGTCTAAGTGATATCTAGTGTCGAGGATTAGACGATAAGTCCTGACAGCTTCCATTGAAACTTTCTCTTTATTGCCCATGAAGACGAACTTCTCATTTGGGTTTATGGTTCGGGTTGAAAAAATCCCTACATCACATTAGAAACATGAATCGTACATCCACAATCCATCCACCAAGCATTATGAGGAACTTCAATTAAGTTTGATTCAAAACATACGTGAGCATTATGCTCACCTTTCTTTTCGAACCAAGCTCTACGCTTTATGCAGTCCTTCTGGAAATGTCCAGAATTTCCACATAAATGACATTTGCCATTTTTCTTCTGGATGTTGGTTGAGAACTCGTTAATCTTTAATGGTCTTTTACCCTTTCCATGTTTCTTTGCAACTTTCTCTCAAGCTCCTTGATTCTTCGCATAATGAACACCCGAGAGAATTTTCATCCACTTCCATTCTTAGAGACTTAAGTCTTGCTACGATATTTGTCATCTCGATCACATGCTCATGCATAGTACGCGAACTATCAAACTTCATGGTGGTCAATGTACTCATTAATGTCCCAGTAAGGGACTTATCAACAGTTTGGGAGTGCTCTTCCACAAATTTCTTAAACTCTTTCACATTATCAATTTTGGGAAGAGCAACCTTAATGTTGCTTGCTATGCTCATTCGCATAAACATTTACATAAAATCTAGTCAGGGAAATTCGATCCATTGAAGACTAGAACAAACATATAAAGATACCGGAACAAAGACTTCAATTATCACATGCCTAATATCAATGCTTTGAGTCATAAAACTAAATTAAATACAGATTCAGACATAAATAACCATTATATGCATACTAATGTTCTCCTTTGGGAGATCCACTAATATACAAACATAAACATAAATGATACTAATCATATTATATAACATTATTGATAATTAAAATATGCATTAACTAAAATCACCTACTACCTTTGGGTATATAAATAAAACTAGTGACACATACAAAATTATCTACCATCATGCTCATTAATTATAAAAACAACTAATCAACGTTTGGGCGATCCTGAAATGCCTTATAATAATGAACTTCAATTAACTCATAAATCAATTATTCATAATTTAGTATCCATACTACGGGTAATTGAAATAAAATCATTAATAATTTGAAATCAAAAAAACTTTAAAATTTTGGCCACTTTGGTGACTAACAAAATTTATCATACTTGATCTCAAATAAATAAATATACATTTAATTGCTATAAATCATACATAGCATTCTCATTAATTTTAATTTAACAATAACAAAACATACACATTATTGTAAATTAAAAATACATTATTCATATAATAAAAATATTAACGTTAATTGGTGACACAATTCAATAATATCACCACACTTGATCCATGAAAAACAAACAATTAATCCAATAATAATTGATTCATGGAATTTGCAATTCAAACATTCAATTTCTTTAATTCAAGAAATTCTCATAATAATTCAAGCCTTTTATTTTGCAATTAAAGCACAACGGAAACAAACATTACAATTGCACATTAAATATTTGTTTGATCCATCATTAAACTCGATGCCCACAAAGGACACGTAACCAACAAAAACTTTCATCATCATGTCATTGAATTCAATTAAAGCATAAAAGAAAAACATTAAAGAAACATAACAATGCAATTCTTCAATTAACAATATATCCCTAAAACTTATAATTAGGGTTCATACAATTGTGAAAAATATAATTTTCAAAATCCCTAAATCCATAAGTAGGGTTTATCTTAATTTCAAAAATCCCTACAAAATCATAATTAGAGTTTATAATATCATAAAATCCCTAAATCATAATTAGGGTTTATTATAGCATAAAATTCCTAAATTCATAATTAGGATTAATACTTTCATAAAATCCCTAAATTCATAATTAGGGTTTATAATAATTTCAGAAGAACACAATTTGGGAAAAAACATCATAATCATAAATCTAATAACACATGCTCTGATACCACATGTAAATTATTTTGTAGTTTTCATGCAATAATACTTCATCATAGAGAACTACTATAGGATCTTAAGATTTGTGATTCTCACATGTTATAATCACACTTTCTTTGCTCATAAATCATAATAGGATACTAACATTGATCCATGAGAGATCCAATAATAATGCGTTCTTCAATCTCTGTTCTTCAACCTCCTTTTCCCAAACTATCTTTTTGTCTTTGTTACTCTCTCACACTCTCTTTCTTGATGGCTTATTGTGAGAGAACCTTATGACCAGAGACAGAACCCTAATATCCTTTTATAAGCCAACATCCATCAAGTTGGGCTGAGCTTTATTTTATTTTATTATGACTTCTCATAATAATCAATAGGTCCTTATATTTTATTAAATCACAATTAGGTCATCATAATATTTCAAATGAGTCACATAATAGAATTAATTCTAACAACTATTGGAGTTGTTTACACTGTTTGACATATTCCCGATTCAATATATGTTGGGAGATGTGTTTAACACCTAAAAAAAGATTAACGTAATTGGATTAAAAGGATTATATTCATTCGTTTTTAAAATTTAGGGACGAAAATGTATCGAAGTTTCGGACATGGACGAATTCCAATTTTTGATCAAAGTTTAGAGACTAAAAACATACTTAACCTTATTATATTTTATATTTATTAAAATAATATTGTTTTAAATTTAGTCAGAATTTAGTTACGAAAATTTTAATTGTGAGCTAATTCTTTTTTTTAGTTAAATATGTTTTTGGTCACTTAACTTTCGATAAAAATTAGAATTAATTCATCTTTAAAACTTTAACCCAATTTAGTCTTCCAACTTTAGAAATGTGTAAATTTAATTCTTTTAACCAAATTTTGTTAAATTTATTTGATGTTTCAAACGCGTTTCTTAACTAACATTGAAGCATAAATATGTCAAATGATTTAAACAACTAAGATGTTATCATGAAACTTAACAAGATTTGGTTAAAAGAACTAGATTCACGCACTTCTGAAATCGAGATAAGTGGCCCAAATTTTCAAAGAATGAGTAATTACAATTTTCACTAAAGATTAAGGGATGAAAAACATATTTTACCCTTTATTTTTTATTTATTTTCTTAATTTTTAATTAATCAAAAATATTATTTTAGGAGGTAATTAAAATTAATTATGCAATATTTAATTAATTAGATAAGTAAAAAGTTAGATAAATTATTATTTTTTAAATATACATATTTAGAAATAGATATAAATAAATAAAAAATAAATATTTTGGAAAATTATATATAAAAGATATAAATATTTCAACAAATGATATATAAATAAATATTTAGATAAATAGATATAAAAAGTAGATAAATAAATACTTAGAAATACTTATATTTAAAAATGACTTAAATTAGAAAAGCTTTTAAAGAAATTTTTGTGAAAAAATTGAAAATTTTGTCAACCTTTGACCCAATCCCATCTATATTAACCTTCAGCCCAAGCCTGCTCGGGTTGATTTTCAACTTTTGGCCTACATCAATACCGAAGAAGAAAATTAGACTATGTCAGCATCACTGAAGTAACAAGACATCGCGCACCACCCAGACCACACTTTACCAAAATAACGCTCTTTATTGTGCACTACATTCGACACAACAGCATTACGCGAGCCATATGAAACCCAGCAACACATCCATCACACAGTTGCCAGAAATTTTGAGCTCCACCCATGCTGCAACAACACTAGTAGACGGTCAACTCACAGGAGCAGATCCAGTCTCCTTCAACTAACCCACATACTTGCCGAAGAAAATTGATCCTCCATGGCACCGATTCTTAACCGGAGCAACAAGTCGCACGTCGTCAGATTTTGTCACGCAACTTGAATCACAAAGGTGTGAAAATGGGTTGTGGCTCGCAGGTTAGCGCACTAGCTCGTCAAAACGGAGCGGGCTAGGTTGGAATTTGCCAGCACATTTTGACTTGGCCCTCCTAGCCCGTCCATGGCATGCCTAGCTCGTTTGTTTTTATTTTTTTACTTTTTAAATTAAAAATAATTAAAAAAATTCAATTTTCTTTATTATATTATTGCGAAGATGTAAATACGCAATACTATAATAATTTAAATCATGAACACTTACAAATTAAGTTCCAACTATTATTTATAATATAGTAATTTAACATGTAAATGTAATAATTATTTTAATTTATCTAATTAAAAATATTATTTAGTCAATTAGAAGTTTAGAAAATTTTTATATGATTAAATATTTATTTATAAGTATATATACAAAACAAAATTATAAATAAAAAAAAGTGGTGGACTAGCCCGTGAGCTCACCTTGTGTCGTGACACGTTACAATTTTTGGCTCGGTTTTTGTTGGCGAGCCACCCCGACTCGACTCATTTTTCGCAGGCGAAAAATGGGTTGGCCCAAAATGGATCGAGTTGGCCTATTTCGCCATCCATTGTGAACCACCATCACTCCTCCTTATGCACTCGCTAAAGATCGTCGCACCCTTAGCCTTCACTTGCCTCATCAGAGAGCGTCAACCACATTGTAGATCCATCACACACATATCGTAAAAAATGCAAGGTCTACCATGTGGAGATCCACGAATGTAGCACATAGATGCGCACCTATCATGCTTCACTAAAATAGTCATAGATTGTAAGTTTTCCTCCGCACAAATGTTGGAAAACGCATGTGAGCCACCACGACAACCATGGAAACAGATCGCACACTACGTAAGTCCATATCCACAAGCTACACCTCGCAAAAACCTGAGTAGATATGCAAATCGTAGAACACCTCCTCTACACGCGAGCCGCAAATTGCGACTCAAACAAATCTCAATCGCACAAAACAATTATGAAACATACCAACATAGTACGATCCACATGAGCACAAATCGAAACCTCATTTGCATATCTAGGAGCACACTCGCCTGAAAACGCGAACTCATTATGGATGCAGCACGACTCACAACCCTTGTATCTCCACGAATTCCGTTGCAGACCCACCATGCCAACATAACACTAACAATGATCTTTGCATCAAATTTATCATTGCAACTTCAACAAACAAGGATGATTCATCAACAAGGAATTCATATTTTTTGTTGTGGAAGATTAGACTAGACTGCAACCACAAAGCATACTCAGAAAATCCTATAAAACCAAAAAACTTTAATACCACTTGTTGGGAAAAACGCGTCATCAATGAACAATATCACCATCTTTACCCCCGAGAATCACCTTACCAATAGAGAAATAAGATCAACTCAAGAATATAACGTGAAAGCTCCATAGTCAGAAAAAAAAACCCCGACTGTTATCTAATGACAACCAAAGAATAACACTATGTGAAAATGTTTACAACACACACAACTTCCCCATGTCTTTTGATCCCATGTACACTCACACCCTTCAAAGCAAGAATTTAATCCAAACGTCACAACACTCTACTACAGTAGTATAAGAAAAGTCAAATACAAACTTAAAATATTTTTGATTATGACAAGAAACACCGTAGACTTAGAGTCCATTATATCACTCATTCTCTTGCTTATCCTAAGTGACGTGGAATTTTTCAAGATATATTATTTTTACCAACTCAACACATTTGATCCATAATATAACCAATGTTCTTGCCGTACCGATCCCGTTTGAACACCGAGAAGCAATATAGCAAGTCACTCTAAGGAAAAAGTATATTTGTCTTCCTCTCCTTCCTTGCCCCTTATACCGTCTTGCCTCCATGTCCTGAAGATCCTGCCCATTATCCGAGTTGGTTCCGAGTCATGGGGGATCGCCTATCGTGATGGCCTCTTCCCGGGTATCCCGGGGTCGTGCTTCCACGGTTTTAACCTCTGGAATGTACAGGAAATGAACCGTTTGGTATCCTTAGTTGGGCCGATCTACTTGGGCCCATAGATCGGGTTGGACTTGGGTGCGCCAGGCCATTACACTAACCCTCCGAGCTTTCGGACAATTTTATTGGGAGATAAGGTCGCCACATTTCCCCTGCGCGCGTGAGTCCCTGTCTTTTCCAGACACTTATTCCCTAACCAATAAATGAGCGCCACGTGGGCCATGTTCTAGAAGTTTTTCAACTGCTAGAAGAGCTTCAAGCCTTTTCCCTCTCAAACGACAATATTTTACGACCTTACTTGAACATGATCTGTTCTATAGGCTCGTACCTCTGTATCCTTAAGTTCTAAGGATACAGGAACTCGGTACGGCAAGAACATTTTGGCGCCTACCGTGGGGTCAGGTAATAAAGATTCCCCCGACCCCAGAAAAAGCACGATCTGAGATACAATGGTCCAAAGTCTGGAACACGGGTCTAACTATCAGACAAATCATGCGCAAAACGCCCCTCCGGAACCAACCGCCAAGGAGCTCTTACAGCAGATAATAGAATTGAGACGGGAAAACGAACTCATCCGACACAGAGTTGATGAGGCACATCGGCGTGCAGAGGAGGTTAATGCTGATAATCTAGCAGCACGCCGGGAAGTGGCGAAAACTAGAAGGCAGATGGAGGAGACAATCTGAGGGCAAGATGCTTTCCAGCGCGCAAATGGCGATTTCTTAAGACGCGTGCAAATCAGGGAGGAGCAAGAAAGGAGTAGGTGGACAGAGCTCGTTATGCCGGAGGAAGGTTACCCACTCTCTGCTGCTGTCATGGCCGAGGTCGTCCCTCAACACTTCATCATCCCAAAGATTCCCTCTTTCGCAGGGAACTCGGATCTCGAGGCACATCTCAAGGCATTCAATGCACAGATGTTGGTCTCAGGAGGTAATGATGCGGTGCGATGTAAAGTGTTCGTGGGAACATTAGCAGGCACGACTTTAAAATGGTTCGACAGTTTGCCACGTTCCTCAATTTCATCCTTCGCTGTGCTCGCCCGAACGTTTGTGGAGAGATTTGCCGCTAACAGAAGTAAGTTGCCCAAAATGGCTGATCTTTTTGACGTAAGGCAGAATCCCGACGAGACTTTGAGAGAGTATTTGAACCGTTTTTGTGACGCGTGTACCAACATCTCGAGCCCGAACGAGGAAATATTAGTGGACGCATTCGTGAAGGGTTTGCGTGCTAATACTTTCAGCGAGTCCCTAGTGAGGATCCCCGCTTTATCTCTGTCGGAGATCCGATCTCGGGCCACCACACATATAGAGGCAGAGGACGTAATGAGGCATAAGCGTCGTCAGGAAAAGCGTGCGAATGGTGACATAAAGCCGCGAGATGTTCGGCGTACCTACGAAGCCTCTTTTTCCAAGAAAATAGACAAAAGATACTTACCTTACGTTGCTAGCGCTTCGCTCTCCAGACTCGGGCGAGGAACGGGAGCTAAACGGAATTCTACGAGAACCAGGACTCATGCAGAAGCTTTGGCGGACAAAGACATCTCGAAAGACCTTAAATGGCCAGACCCAACCAGCAAGATCCTCGGTAGAGACATCAAAGAATGGTGTGAGTTCCATCGGACATATGGGCATCACACCAAGCAGTGTGTTACCTTGGCCAATCAGTTACACAGGTTAAGAGGAGGATCCCTCGGAGGAAAGCAGAAGCGAGATGGCGAGAAACATAAAAAAAAGTCCGAGCACGTATCGTCCATCTTCGCAGACTTGAACACTATAGCGAGTAGATTCTTAGGAGGAGGACCAACCTCCGCAAGCAGAAAAAGGTACGCACGAAGCGTGGTAATGACCGCAGCCCTCTTACCACGTAAGTCCACACCCGCCATCTCATTTAGTGAAGAAGATCGGACTGACGTTGTCGCACATGAAGATGATCCAGTGGTAATTTCTGTTATCGCCATGGGACGATGGGTCCACCGGATTCTGGTGGACCAGGACAGTTCGACAGATGTGTTATTTTAAGATGCATTCATCGGATTGGGCGTACCGCTGGAACAGCTTCGGCCATTCGATGGAGTACTGGTTGGATTTGCGGGAGACGCTGTGGAGGTCAGGGTATATACAAATTTGCGAACGACCTTCTCGGATGGAGAAGCCGCAAAGACGATAATTGTGCGATATATAGTCGTGAAGGCACCTTCGTCATACAACATTCTTCTCGGCCGACCGTCACTGAACCGACTAGAAGTAGTTGTATCCACTTCTCATCTAAAAGTGAAGTTCCCAACGGACGCAGGGCGAGTCGCCACACTGAAGGTTGACCAAACAGTGGCGAGAAAATGCTATGAGAATAGTCTGAAGGTGAGAAGGTCCATGTATGCCCTCTCCTTGCGTGGCCCTCAGGGAGATAACTTTCCCGATCTCGACCCTCGACTAGGCGTGGAGGACAAAAGACCTCAACTGGTAGGAGGGGTGGAGGAAATTAACTTGGGCGACAACAAGAAGGTCAAGGTAGGAGGCGGTTTGGACGCATCGATCCGGACCGAGCTGGTTGGAGTTCTTCAGAGAAACAGTGTGATCACTCACCGACTCAATGTCGACCCTAATGCTAAAGCCCGAGTGCAACGCAGGAGGAAAATGGCACCAGAAAAATTGGTAGCAGTCAAGGAGGAAACCAAGAAACTCCTCTTAGCAGGACATATAAGAGAAATCCAATACCCAGAGTGGTTGGCAAATGTAGTTATGATACGCAAATCAAATGGAAAGTGGCGGATGTGCGTCGATTTCTCTGACTTGAACGGTGCTTGCCCAAAGGACTCCTATCCTCTGCCAAACATCGACATGTTGGTTGATAACGCCTCGGGTTGCGGTCTCCTAAGCTTTATGGATGCTTACTCGAGATATAACCAAATCGGCATGCACCCGGAAGACGAAGAAAAAACAACATTCATGGGTGAAGCAGCTACTTATTGCTATAAGGTCATGCCTTTCGGCCTTAAGAATGCTGGAGCCACCTACCAGCGCCTAATGGATCGGATTCTCAAGCCATTACCCAGGCACAGGGTGCAGGCGTATGTGGATGACATGGTGGTCGCATCCAATACGGCCGGTGCACATGCGGCAGATTTGGAGGAACTTTTCGACACCGTCAATAAATATGGTCTGAAGCTCAACCCAGACAAGTGCATTTTTGGAGTAAGGGCAGGGAAGTTCTTAGGTTTCTTGCTTACCGAAAGGGGAATCGAGGCTAATCCGGATAAGTGTTCGGCAATCATGAACATGAGGAGTCCTACCAACGTGAAGGAAGTACAGAGGCTGACAGGCCGAATCGCGGCCTTGTCCCGTTTCCTCCCGCGAGCTGGAGATCACGGGCATTCCTACTTCGAGTGTCTCTGCAAGGGAAAGGGTTTCCAGTGGACCGATGAGTGTGAAAAGGCGTTTCAACAGCTCAAGGAACAGTTGAGTTGCCCACCGATTTTGTGCCGACCCATACATGGGAAGCCTCTAAAACTATACATCACTGTCACAGACCGAGCTATAAGCGCTGCCCTAATGCAAGATCAAGAAGGGGACCAGAAACCCATTTATTTCGTCAGCAAAACACTCCGAGGAGCAGAGGCCAGATATCAGAAGATTGAAAAGGTAGCACTGGCTGTGCTCTTTTCCACACGCAGATTACGCCACTATTTCCAAGCACACTCAGTTTCGGTGATGACCGATCAACCCATAAAGCGGATCCTTCAAAAGCCCGAAGTCTCCGAACGACTCGTGAAATGGGCGATTGAGCTCTCCGAGTACGACATTTCGTTTGAACCTCGCGACCCGATCAAGGCCCAGGTCCTATCTGATTTCTTGGCTGAGTTGACATCATCGCCGATGCAGAAAGAAGAGCTAGAGGCGAGTTGGATACTATCGGTCGACGGAGCAACGAACTCCAAAGGAAGTGGGGCAGGAATCATCCTGGAGGATCCGCAAGGGGCTTTAATCGAGCAGTCACTACACTTCGCCTTCCGAGCTAGCAATAATCAAGCAGAATACGAGGCCCTTATAGCTGGGATGCTACTCGCCAAGGAGCTCGGAATCCATAACCTTTTGGCGAAAAGTGATTCCCTGTTGGTCACAGGACAAGTGTCGGGCGAGTATCAGGCGAAAGATCCTTTGCTATCTCGGTATCTAGAGTTTGTCCGAACTCTAGCTGATCATTTTCACTCTTTCAACATCCGCTCCTAGCTGGCGAAGTCGAGCCTCAGTTTCGTCAGATTTTCTCATTGCTTCCTTCAGCGCGATTCCAAGCTCTGCCGATCTTGCCTCTTCCTCTTTTAGTCTCTTCTTCAAACTCTCATAATCAACTAGCTCGGCATTTAGCCTGGCTATTTCCACTCTTGCAGCAGACACCTCTTTGGTTTTCTTTTCTTCAGTCACACTCATCTGGTTCAACTTTTTGCACAAAGCGATGGTGGACACCTCGGCCTTATGAAGAAAAGCACAGATGTCTTCTTGGACTGAGGAGAAGTCTTGATTCAGCAGACACTGCAAGTCACCTTCAAACACATTGTGCGCTAAGGAGTGCGACACGTGTTGATAGGACGAATCCCAAAAACTTTGACCACCACTACTTGATCCCTCGAGGTGTAGCGGGCCAATGGATGAGGTTGTCTGCTCAGGTCGGGACTGGGTTGACGTCGCCATGGCTTCGGTAGTGGCTCGGGTGATCAATCCTCTTTTTCGACGTTTAAGCCCAGATTCAGAAACAGTCTCCTCATCGTCGGAAGGAATCCGCAGAGTTTCGACTACTCGAGCAGAAACTTCACCTACAGCTGGACGAGGCAGGAGGGGTGCACGGATACTCTTCAGACGCCTCGCCAGATCCTGTTTGGACATGCCCATTCTTGACTCTGCAGGAGAATATAGCAAAGTCAGGGAGGTCAACAATAAACAAGCGAAGAAAACAATTATCCGAAAATAAACCGATGTAAAGCTTGAGGTTAGCTGGCTGGTATTCATAGCTCAGCACTTGTTTAGTTTCAAAGACAGTTTTCAACTACTCCAGCAGCAAGCAATGCTCTCGCTCTTGCGGCTCGAGATCTCCGAGCTGTCTCGCCCCAATAATGTTCGGTTGCTGAGTCCAGTACAAGGGAAAACCTTCCAGCAGGTCGGGTTTTTGGGGCAACGCTTGAACTTTCAGAAAGGAGCCCTTAAAGTTCTTATAGGATGACTGAAACAGGGTCAGGAGACCTCTACCCCCCACACCACTCACAGAAGACCACACCTTTTTTGTTGACTTTTTCATCTCAAAAAATAAAGAAACAGTTCACGCTTGGAACTACCCCAAAATGTGTACAGAGGATGTGGAAAGCTCAGATGAAAGCCCAATTGTTAGGGTGGAGTTGAGCAGGGGCTACGTTCAGCTCGGTTAGCAAGGTCTTCTCAAAAGAACTCAAAGGTAACCTCAGACCAACCTTAGAAAATAAGGTAGAGTAGAAAAAACAGAAGTGCCCCGAAGCCAAATCGGCCTCGATGTCGGCACATACAGGCTCGTCTAATCCGTAGCGAACCACGGTAACGTCCGCCTCGTTACTCTGACATAACCTCTGCCCTTGACGAAACCGATCTATCACTTGGTCAGAGTTAAGGCTCGACACTTCCTGACGGAGTTCTAAAGGCGCCCAAGAATACAACTCGTCATAGGTCGTCATCAGTTCGCTCGAAAAAAAACTCTAATCAAGCACTCCAACCTAGGGATCCCCTCGCACAACCAGAAACAACCGGAAAACCGCTCAGAAAGGTAAAACCAGAAAACCACCCACTAGGGCAAAACAACCTCTAGAAACCACCAAAAATGCGGCTTAGAACTAAGTGGTGTTATAGTTAAAGTAAGTATTTTTAGAGTGACACAATATTACCTATCCCAAAACTCCGGCCAAAGATTGTCATAGCAACCCTAGAAAACTACACCTTTACAAACAGACAAACCCAGCACAGGCGAAAAATGCGGAAAGACGAAAAAACAGACAAACCCAGCACAGGCGAAAAAATGCGAAAAGACGAAAAAGCAGACAAACCCAATGCAAGCAAAACCTCGGAGAAATGACGAAACAAGGAGGGAAATAAGATACCTAATAGAGAGCAGAACAAAACACTAAGTTGGTGAGGAAAGGCGTGGCGGCGCAAGCGGTATCGCGCAAAAAGTGGAAGAGGAAGAGCGTAAGAGGAAGAGAAGAGAAAATGAAGGGACGCGGTCGTAAAATATTGTCATTTGAGAGGGAAAAGGCTTGAAGCTCTTCTAGCAGTTGAAAAACTTCTAGAACATGGCCCACGTGGCGCTCACTTATTGGTTAGGGAATAAGTGTCTGGAAAAGACAAGGACTCACGCGCGCAGGGGAAATGTGGCGACCTTATCTCCCAATAAAATTGTCCGAAAGCTCGGAGGGTTAGTGTAATGGCCTGGCGCACCCGAGTCCAACCTGATCTATGGGCCCAAGTAGATCGGCCCAACTAAGGATATCAAACGGTTCATTTCCTGTACATTCCAGAGGTCAAAACCGTGGAAGCACGACCCCCGGGATACCCGGGAAGAGGCCATCACGATAGACGATCCCCCATGACTCGGAACCAACTCGGATAATGGGCAGGATCTTCAGAACACGGAGGCAAGACGGTATAAGGGGCAAGGAAGGAGAGGAAGACGGATATACTTTTTCCTTAGAGTGACTTGTTGTATTGCTTCTCGGTGTTCAAACGGGATCGATACGGCAAGAACAACCAATAACATAATACAATATTTCATCTTCTTTCTCACATATAGTCTCCTCCTCACTTTGTTACCAAACAAATTTCACCTACCAGAAGATCATGTAGATGTCATGTCACTATGCAACACACTAATGAGATTGGTTTATACTCACCCAAACCATATTCAATTTTGGCATTAAAGCAATGAAAGATGGTTACTCCCTGTTATACAAATCTTCTACAAAATATAACACATACCTTTTATATATTCCAACTTTTTTACTCAGGTTGTCTCTTTAATTTTACTTTTCTTTTAAATGTATACTCACTAACATGTATTTGTCTTCATTAGTTATACTCCAACTTTGGTTTTTCACGGTCTTCATAAATAAATATCTTTTAGAACAATTCTCTAACTCCCTTTCTTCACTTTTTCTTCCAAATTGATGATAAATTAATAAAAAATTGAATTATAATTAATTATCCAATTCTTCTTGTTTTAGTATCACCAAACACTCTAAGAAAATATATATTTGGCATAAATGAAAAAATGACACTAAAAAGTAAAAATCAATGTTAAATAGTTATTAACATCGAATTTGTATCACATGCGTGTGAGATTCTAAAATCACAAACACTAATTCATTGTATCAATTTTTAATTTTTTTTTTAATTAAAGAAGATTAAGTCACTAAATTGATCTTTAAAATTAGCTACCATGATTTTGACTATCAAAGAAAAATGGTCACTAAAAATTAGCTACCTAGGTTTTGGCTACCAAAATGACTTAGTTTCTAAAGTGATATCTAATTAATTAGTGACCAATTATAATTTTTTATTTATAATAGTGATTATTTTAGTAACAAATAATTTTTAATTTTATAAGGTGGTATTTAAATTGGTCACTATAATAATTAATTATTTTTAATTTCTATAATTGATTTCTAATTGAGGATTTTCTTGTAGTGACATCAGTTTGACAGACGCTAATGATAATAACTTTAAAAGGAATATTGTGCAACAACTTTGCATTTAGCAAAAATGAAACACAAATAAAAATTTGTAGTAAATAAAGGAGATGAGTGTGGCTTAAGGACATAAATATGGACGAAGGACATGTGTATAAATGAAGGATATGAGAAGAAGAATGTGATGAAGAAGATGAGAAGAAGATATAGGTGAAGATGTGCGTGCATTAAAAAGATGAGTGAATGAAGGACACTATAAGTAAATGCCTCATTAACAACAATTTTAGTGACAAAAATTTTTAGTCACTATAGTGACGTAAATGCCAATTTACAAAATAAAAAAATATTGATTACTAAAATAGTCACTATTATGAATAAAAAATTATAATTGGTTTCTAAATTGATTTCTAAAATTTAGCTATTCAGGTTTTGACTACCAAAGAAAGTTGGTCACTAAACATTAGCTACCAAGGTTTTTGCTACCAAAGAAATTAGTTTCTAAATTAGTCTCTAATTAATTAATTACCAATTTAGCGACCAATTATAATTTTTTATTCATAATAGTGCCAATAATTTTTTACTTTGTAAATTAGTATTTAAATTGGCTACTATAATGACTAACAACTTTTTCTCACTAAAATTAGTTGTTAATGAGACATTTTGTTGTAATGGAAGATTAATGTGGGTGAAGAGAAATGAATGTGGATGAAAGATATCACTGTAAATAGATTTATGAATGTAAATGAAAAAGATAAATGTGATGAGATTCATATAAAACTCCAAAGAGAAAAACAATAACTGAGTAAGTGTCATATTTAATTTTAGACCTTTAAATTAAAAATAATTTACGATTCACATTGCTATGAACACACACAAATTCATAATATATAATTGATCATCAACTAAAAAAAATTATTTATCAAAAAAGTTAAAACTAATTTTTCATTGTTTTAATTTTTTAAAATTAACCTTTTGCATCACATTGGAGTCAATTTAAGCAACTCTATTAACATCCAACATTAAGCAGACTCTATTCGTATCAACAAAACCTACTCTATTAACTTCCAACATTAGGCAGACTTTTAACGCTAATCTTATACTAACAAATATATTAATTTATTAAACATAACTTTTCACTTTTTATTTTTTATTTTTTTAAAGAAATTATCTTTTGCATCATGTTAGAGTAAGTTTTTTTTTAGGGTTAAATATGTTTTTGGTCCTTCAAGTTTCAGCGAAATTTGGAATTAATCCCTCATCAAAACTTTTGACCAATTTAGTCCTTCATCTTTCAAAATGCGTGAATTTAGTCCTTTTAACCAAATTTTGGTAAGTTTATTTGACGTTTCAATCGCATTTCATGATAGTATTTAAATTATTTACATTGTTTGACACATTTTTGCTTCAATGTTAACTTAAATACTATCATGAAATGCGCTTGAAACATCAGATAAACTTAACAAAATTTGGTTCAAAGGACTAAATTCACACATTTTGAAAGATGAAGGACTAAATTGGTATAAAATTTTGATGAAGGACTAATTCCAAAATTCACTGAAACTTGAGGGACCAAAAATATATTTAATCCTTTTTTTTATAATGCTATTTTTCTTTTATTTCCAAATCATTCAACTTATTCATCTTCTCCATTTGATCTCTTTAATTCATGTAAGTGGTATAATTTACATGAGAAGAATTTTCAAGCCTCCGTAATACAATATATTATCAATTATGCAAGATGAAAAATAACAATCTTAAGAGGAAGGTAACAATATTCCAAAAGACAAAAGAGAGAATATGAGAGAAAAGAGAATTCTTAAATATAAAAACTTTAGCAAATAAATAAAAAATATTAATCAAAGTTTCATTACAATTTGTTTTAGACCGAAGTTTAAGACAACCAGACTTAGAAAAAGATATATACGATGGGTCATGGTCGAAAGTTGAAATAGGTCAAAATGATGGAAGGTCAAAACGAACCAGGATGAGTTAGAGGTTGAAAAGAGTCGAATCAAATTTCAGATCGACTCATGTCGAAGATCGAGATAAATCGAAGGTTATGACATACTAACTTGAGTCGATGGTCATTGATTGACTCAGGCTAAAAGTCAATGCGCTAAATACAAATGAATATATTTTCCCTTTTTTTTCATTTTACTAAACGAATATGCCATTGGATAAATAAAAAAAAGAAACATTTATACATTCTTTGCCTTTCAAAATACAAAATAATTGATAGAAAAGTAAAATTTAAAATGAAAGTAGTTTTAAGATATAAAATATTAGATTTGTATGAGTTACACACAAAATGAAAATGAGATTAATAGTGTCATCTTAAATTATCAATGGTGTTATCCTCAATTTCAACATCAGTATACTTACTATCATATTTAGTATATTTACATTTGTTTATCTAGTTTATATGTAAAGCTTGCTTATAAAAGACACAAATATGTAGAAGTTAAAATTATTACACATAAAAAAATTAGGTGTTTTTTAATCTTTAGTATTTTATTTTTGTTTTCTTATTAAAAAGAATCTAGATTTTAGTTCTGCAATTTTGCAATAAAATTTGTCGTAGTTACTAAAATTAGAAGAAATCATTGACATTATTAACCAATCTAGATTTTTTTTTTTCTGGGCTTACATTTATAAGACGTTGATTTTTTCTTTGAGTTTTTATAAAATTCACATTTTAATTAATATTTTATTTAATTGTAAGCAGAAGAATATGTTTCCAATAATATAAGTATATTTTTTTATTTTTATTAGTATCACATTTCACTATAATAAAAATCTTAAATAAATGTAAAAAACTAATTAGTCACTATAATAATCAATTTAGATACGAATTTATAAACTAAAAATTATTAGTAACAAATTAGTTTCAAAAAATTATAGTATCACATTTCATTATAATAAAAACCTTAAATAATGATCAAATTTAGTGACAAAAAATAATTAGCCACTATAGTGACCAATTTAAATACGAATTTATAAACTAAAAATTATTAGTAACTAAATTAGTTTCAAAAAATTATAATTGGTCTCTAAATTGGTAACTAAAATAATTTCTATTATGAATTGGTCTCTAAGTTGGCCACTAACATTAACAATCTAGATTTTTCTACCAAATGAATTGGTCACTAAATTAGTCTCTAATTGATTATTTAGAGTTCAATTTAGAAACCAATTTCTTTGATAATCAAAACCTAGGTAACTAATGTTAGTGACTAATTTAGAAACTAATTCATAATAAAAACTATTTTAGTTACCAATTTAGAAACCAATTATAATATTTTGAAACTAATTTAGTTACAAATAATTTTTAATTTATAAATTAGTATCTAAATTGGTCATTATAGTGATTAATTATTTTTAGTCACTAAATTTGGTCATTATTTAAGTTTTTCTTGTAGTATTTTAATTAATATTTTATTTAATTGTAAGCAGAAAAATTTCTTTCAAACATATAAATATATTATTTTAGTTTTATTAGTATGCTCATTACTAAAAAAACTCATATTTCCTGTCAATTTCATTTTGAAATTCTTTTCGTAGGAAATATTTATAAATTTTTGTTATGAAAAAAAAATTGCAAGAAATTGCTGCCAATTTTTTGCAAAATATTTTGTATAAAACACTTTTTACAATAAATTTTGTAAGAAATACTTATGAATTTAATAATTTTGTAGGAAATAATTACCCACAAAAAAATTACCTACCAATTAAGATTCTTAAAAAAAATAGCAGAAAAAAAAGTGTTTTCTTACAATTCTTTTTAACAAATTTGAAAAAAAAAATTCATATAATATTAAAAATTTTAGTAGTGCCTCCAACGAAGATATTTTATGAAATTTAGAAATTAAACTATTTACAATCTTTTATAATAAAAATGGCACAAGGTTTAACGATAAATTTTTGATGTCGTGAAAAATAACAAATTTAAAAAATTCATAATTTTTAAAGAATCCATGCAGCTGGTTTAAGCTCACGTGTCATTGTTTTAAGGTCATAGATATATAATTTATTTCGAAAAATTGAAGGATTAAAAAGTTAATTTTTGAAAATTTAAAGATAATAAGGTATCCTAAATTTGGAGTACTAGAAGTAATTTTAAGCCTACACTAACATACATGTGTTGCCTTTTTTCTTTTATCAAATTGTACACATCTTTATTGTATTTTTCGTAATTACTTTTTCTTTTTGTAATAACTATATCGTCTTTTATTTTTAAAAAGTCATAATATTATGTAAAAAAATATCTATTTTTTAAAATAAAGAACTTATTTAATTTTTCAAAGTAGTAGTGTACAACTTAAATGTGATTGACTTTTTTAACATAAACTTAAGGCACTTATTTTATAAATTATAAAAGAAAATTTAAATTAAATGAAGAATGAATATTTTATTATTTAGAAGTTATAAAACTTATAAATTATACAAACCAAATTTTCTCTTCATTTATTACCTCTTTAAATATAAAATATGTGACTTTTTGTTTGAGTTTTCAACTAATTTTTATAATTTTTTTCAATCAAAGTACACAAATTAGAAGACAACAAACTATAAGACAATATGATCTCATCATATTTACTTTTGGTAAGATTTTTCCTCTCACATCCTTAATTTTCACATTTTTCTTGTTGCATTTATGACTGAATTTTTATTAGAGGTGTCAATTTGGCCTAGCCCATAGGGCTTGGCCTTGGCCATGTAGGCTAGGACCAAAAAAGTCCATGTTGAAAAAAAGTCCCATCAAAGAAGTTCACAGGGCCAAAAGCTCTACAAAAGTCTTGTGGGTCAAGACCGACCCATGGACTCTAATCTTAAACATGAAAAATATATTATTTTTTAAAATATATTATTATTTGTGGGACAGGCCCGACGATCCAGACGGGCCCGACGACCCGGACGGATCCAACGACCCAGACGAGCCCGACGATCTAGACGGGCCCAACGACACGGACAGGCCTGGCGACTTGAATGAAACCGATAACAAGGATGGGCCAGACGACCCAGACGGGCCCGACGATGCGGCTAGGACCGACGACCTGGACAGGCCTGACAACTCGGACTAAAGAGGCCTTGGGGGCTGGGGCTTTGTTTTGGCCCCCTCATTTGGGGCTCCCCTAAAATGAGTTTTATGAAGAGTGGGTCAGGACTGGCCCATGGACTAAGGACCAAATTGACACCTCTAATGTTTATGCTTGCAATTAAGAGTTGAGTTGAATAATAAATCAATCTTTGTTATTTTAGATTCATAGTGAAATTTTGGGTTTATTAATCAGATTATGTGAAAGCATGTCAAGACTTCACTAGTTTTTTTAAGTGTTTGAAATCATTTCCATGAAGAATATTCAAATAAGGTAGAAATGATAATATTGAGAATGGAAACTTAAAAGCTTTTAAACCCTAGGATGTTCCAATGTTGGATTGAACTTTATTGTTGAATTGAGATTTGAATCATTGAATTTTGATGATGAAATGAGATTATTGGTTGAGACAATGTGACTATGAGATTAAATTGTATATAGTTGTATATAACTTATAACTATATTTGATTTACATATATCCTTGATTCAGTTAGATTCATTAGATCAAATTGAGTTTTGATGATAATTTAATTTTTTAAACATCTGAAGTTATTATTTTCAATGTTATGTTATTTATTAGGTGACTAGTTTAAACTTATGTTATTTAGGTGACTATTAAAATAATAGATAATATAGAATACGTGTGTGATAACTAAAATATTGTAGTTTTTTATTTTTTATATTACCTCAAGTTTTTTAATTAACAGTTATAGTTGTAATTTATAATTTTTAAATTAGCAATTATTTAAAATTTTGATTTTTTTCAAATGTCATACTTGTTAGTTGTATAACAAAGAAAATATAATTGATAAAAGGTGTTCAATATAAAAAAGTAATGATTTATAGACACAAAAATGTGTATTAATTATCTATTATATACTTAGAAAGAGAACAAAATAGGTTTATAAATTATGCTATGTGATAAGTAAAAAGAATAAAAAGAAAAAATAAATATATAAGATATAGACAAAAATAATGTGTCCATGAATACATTTTCATTTTATTATATAAATAATAAAATGATTTTTTACAAATTAAATTTTGATAATTTGTTTTACAATATGAAATGGTATTTTTTTTAAGTAGATTTCATTTTTTTTATTTGTTTATATTTCAAAATTACTTTCATCTCATATCATAAAAAAAGGTTAAATATGTTTTTGGTCGCTCAAGTTTCAGTAAAATTTGGAATTAGTCCCTCTTCAAAACTTTTGACCAATTTAGTCATTCATCTTTAAAAATACATGAATTTAGTCATTTTAATTAAATTTTGTTAAATTTATATGACGTTTCAAGCGCATTTCATGATAATATTTAAATTATTTACACCTAATAAATATTATCATAAAATACATTTAAAATGTCAAATAAATTTAATAAAATTAGGTAACAAAAACTAAATCCACACATGTCTAAAAATAAAGAACTAAATTGATATAAAAGTTCGAAAAGGAACTAATTCCAAAATTCACTAAAACTTGAGAAATAAAAACATATTTAAACCTAAAACAAAATTATCAAAAATATGATTGTGCGTGAGAGAGGACGACGTTAAATACATTAAATACGATGGTGAATATTAAGGCTGCATGTGGGGTGTGTTATGACGATAAAGTAACCATGACCTTTAACAGACATGGTCACGTAGCAGATTGAGACAGACAAAACCACAGTGCGTTTGCATGCCATTTAAGATTTTTTCTTTTTATGATGCGCACAGATCTTTACCTCAGAATATTTTCTTTACAAGGAAAACCGGACACTCGTATTCAAAAGCAAGTGTTTGCAGTTATTTTCATGTTACGAGGATGACTTCAAGTTTACTGAATAATAATGGTTACTGGTTATAGAGATTGTAGAAACACCGAAAAAGAAAGGAGGCAGAGAAGTGGTCGAGATTTTTCTTAGATTCCCATAAAGGGTTGCAACTTTTCAGATATGCTTTTCAGATCACCACCATCATCTCTCATTTAATTCTTATAACCAAAGTTTGCCAAGTTTGGAAATAACACTACGTGCCTTTATATTTCAACAACACAATACAACTATAAATAAAACATGATTAAGAATAATTATAACATTACATTTAAATTATATAGCTAATAAAATGCTAGAAATTAACTACTTGCAACACATGCATCGATGGTGCTCATCATTCGAGCCATATATATATATAGTGCATGCTTATTCTTCAAATCAAGGTCTTAATCTGCATGTGTGGAGTCCTCTTTAAGATAAAGATCGATATGGTTTGAGCATTTTAGTGAGTGAACCACTGAGATGGAGGGACATGACCTCATTGGTGGACCCCACAAGCGTCCCTCCGATGAACACTGCTGGAACAGGTGCTGAGCAACCCAACCTAGTTAAAGCTTTCTCCATTTCCTTGCCTTCAGGGTCTTTGTCTATTTCATGGACCACAGGGTCCACTCCAAGTTCTTGGAACAGAATGTTGACTGCATAGCAGAGGCAACAAGAGCTCTTGGTGAAAACCACCACACCCCTTTCTGCAGACAACCTGATAACCTTTTCCATCTTGATAACACTCACAAAATTCTCTCCGGTGAGAAAAGAATCTCAAAATGTGTACAGTTTTTCAGAATAAACTATGGTGGTGATAACGGTTGAAAATATTAAAAGTTGAAAACCAATAAGATCAAATCCGAAATGAATTTGATCTAATGGGTCTGAAGAGGAGATGAGGGTTGATTGAAATAAGGTGGTGTGGTAGAGGGTATTTATAGGAAGAGATAGCTTAGGGTATGGTATGGTATGTTTGAAGAAAGAAGAGTTTGAAAAGAAAGATGGGGTGATGCTTTTTAGATGCCCAACTAGATGTGTGTAACTTTAGACTGAACAAGTTGGAAGACATCATTTACATGCATATGCTTGATGAATTAGTAGACAGGTTATGACAGCATAACCATATTGCAAAGGAAGGTGCATATAATATCTTCCTACGATTAAGGGAAATTCCTTGTGTCAGCCGTGTACCACCATCAACCATTAGTGGCCTTTTCTGACTATATGGCGTAATATTCTGCTCTGAATATGCCTATAGATTTGTAAATCTTTCTCAATGTTTTGTCAAATTAACTCTTCACCCAATCTTTTTTATTACTACATTGGCCTTCACCCATTTAAATAATTAATAACAGACAATACAAAATATAATATTCTATGTAGTGTTTCAAAAATTTTCAAAAAGAAATATATATATATATATATATATATATATATATATATATATAATTATCTAGGAGAACTACAAAACACAGATACATAAAAATATATACATTTTATTTTCTAACATCTCAAAACCCTTCTGACCTCACTCTTGCTCGCTTCCAATATGTGCATGATCGTCTATTTCCGTGTAACATATACAATCTTAATATGTGGATACCACAAAACAATAAAAACAAAGGGTAAGCTAGTTGAAATTAAAACACATAATATCATCACCATCATCTCAAGTCAACAATTATCATCAAGAATCTAATGTCTATCTGACAATCATCTTAACTCAACTTTCATGACTCATCCACATCATAAACATCTAACTCTACTTCTGAAAGACTCATACATTAAATAGATTTAGAGACCTTGCACCTGGCATGACTCACCTCTATCTCTTAGGAGCTATAACTATATATATATATATATATATATATATATATATATATATATATATATATGAGATACAATCCTCACACTAGATACAAAAAACCTCCTTCAACTCTCACAAGTAAATATATTTCTCTCCATGAGCCCAATACTAGAAAAGTTACCATAGTCTCACAACATAATCACTTTTCAATACAACACCTAAAATTATTTGAGAATAGTACTTCCTTTCTATGGTATCCACACAATCATATATTCAAAACTTTAAATTAACTAAGAATTTTTTTTCTCAATTTTTTTTTTCACTGTACACCTCTACTTCGCTCAAGGAAAAGTAAGAATGAAATCTCAATTTTTAAATCAAAACTTTTCACTTTGTGACACCTTGGCTCACTCAACGAGCAAACTGAAAGCAAATTTTCAAAAATCTGCCGAAGAAACTCACATTTGTTCAATGTATAAACCATTTAGTGTATAAACCGTTGTGATTTATGCTCCTGTATATCTAAAGAATGCCATGTTATAACGATGGTTTGTATACAGACCGTCATTGTTTTTTGTCACTTTCTGCTCTAGGAGGCATTTCTACGACGACGCTTCAAACTATTATGGTCATGTTTCTAGAATGACGACGGTTGTGGGACTTGTCATCATTTCTTTCCCCTTTAAACGATGACCAATTCAACGACGGTTCGGGAGCCGTCTTCATACACCTCATTTAGCTATCATTATAAAGCCTTGCTACAATAGTGATATTTTCTCAACAGTTCTTTCTTCTTAACCATGGCCCAACCACTGGGAACCAATTTGGCTTGGCTCACCGGCAAGGGAATGGTTTGTCCAATGAGAAAAAAGTTGAAATCTCTCTAGAATGAAAATTTCCACTCGCGCCCAATGACTCTGAGGTCCCGCCTAGTAGGATTGCATAATTTTAGAATATGACATTTGTATTAGATTGGCCAATTGGGTCTATCAGAGCCATTTTACAATTTTCTTGTAACAAAATATGTCTAATTTAATTCAAAATCTTCTTATATATTATAAATTGACCAATTTGATAGATCATACACAGATAAAAATGTTTACCTAGTCTCTTTTTTATCAAGTAGCTCAATCTCACATAAATAACTACTCCTAAAATAGATTTCAATTTTTTATCCATTTATCACGATCTTATCATCATAATTGTAAATTTGAAATAGTAGAAGTATAACTTTTACAATCTTCCCTTACAAGTAGAGATGACAAATAAACTCGTCCCTGTGGGTATTGCCCGAACTCGTCTCCGTTTTGACGGAGAATTCCCGCATTGATTGGGTATGAGTATGGGTATGGGAAATCCCTGATTTTTTCAATTGGGTATGAGGATGGGGATGGGGATGTACATATCCCTGCCATAATACCCATCCATGCCATATTTTCATCCTCATTTAAATTATTAAAATATTCACAATTAATTAAGTAACCCTATATATATATATATATATATATATATATATATATATATATATACTTTCTATTTTTTATTTCTTCTAATTATTTGGTTTGTCATGAAACTCATTCGCATCTTCAATATATTTTTTATATTATCATAACCTTTATGTAATTATGTTAAAATGATATATGTCAATTAAAAAAAAATTATGTCTAACATTTGAATATTTCTATTATTTTTTAATATTTCTATTTATTGTATATTTTCCTTTCACATGAGAATATTTAAAACTCTCAAGTTAAGTGTTTAATAACATAAACCTTTCATTTACTAGGTAATATAAAAAAAATTGTTATTATTAATAATTTTTGTTTCATTTGAAGAACTCTTTTGTTTCACTAAAACAATTTTTTTTTTATTTCTCAACCATTGAGTATATATGTTGATATTTGAAAAGTTTTCTTAGATCTCTAAGATATTTTTTATCTTATCATACCATTAATTATACATTTGTTTTTCTTTCTACGATTCCTTTCAATAGTCTCCAAATTGTTTATAAGACACACATTTGTTATTTTTTTAATATTTTTATTTTTTGTTTATTTTCATCGTGTAGAATACTATTTTGATATATTTTATCTAATTATTTTTTATTTTCTAACTCATTACAATCATACTTTAATATTTTTCACTATAATTGTATAAATAGTTTTTATTTACTACAATATAAAAATTTAATGTAATTGCCATGAATAATTTTTTATCACCATCCAACATATATTAGAGTTCAAAAGATACAAGATCTATGTTAAAAATTTATTATTATGTTTATTATTTGTTCTTTGAGTCATTTTGGTCAAGTGATGTAATATAACTTTTATTACAGTATAAAAAAGAGATTCATTATAATTAAAAAAAATTGAAGTAAACAAACATTTAAAATATATTTTAATTTGAATATTTTTTTTCCTTTTATATTTTTTTAAAAATATTTTTAAATTTTATCAACTAGGTTTCATTAATGTTTACAAATTTAATAAATGTTTTGGTTCTCATGAAATTTTATTTGGTATTCTAATCTAAAATGTAAACAATTATAATTTATTTGAAAGTATTTGATATCGAAGAAACAATCATCCTCCTAATATTAAATATTTGATAATATTATGTTTCCTTTACCGTAATGTTTTATTATTTTATAAAAATTAATTAAAATTAATATTAAAGTAGTAAGAAAATGGATACGAGTTTGGGTACCAGATTATACTCGTTACCCGATGGATTTGGGGATGAGACAAAAGTTTGATACCCATTGAGTTTGGATATAGGGATGAAGATGAATTTTTTTATGGGGATGGATATAGGATAGCGAAACTCGTCCCCGCCCCACCTCGTTGTCATCCCTACTTACAAGAAATAGCTTTATTAAAAGTTATATTCCACAACTCAAGAAATAGAGTTACTCACAACTAGAGACTTGGGATGTCAACGGGACGGGTAGAGTACGGGTAGTAGCTCTCTCGTACCCTATCCGCTGAATAAATATCTGCCATATACCCGTATCCATATCCGTCGGGTATCCGTCTATTTTTTTCATATCCGCGGATATCCACGGGTACCCACAGGTATTTACAAAATTATTTAAAAACAAATATTTAATCATAAATTCAAATAAAATAAAATACATCATTGTCATATATTTTAAATAAAGTTCAAATAAACTCAAGTTCATGCAAGTCCAAATAATTATAAAAGTAAATATAAAATGACGTTCAACACAATGAAAAGACTTTAATTAGTGCTTTGATAAAAAAACTCACTTTCTCCAATTGATTCTTAAAAAATAAACAAAATAAATAAATAATAAACATCAATCGCCACACATGCCAAGTATTCTTATTTTGATTTCATTTGACAACAAGCATACCATAAATTTCATTGTCTATGTAGGGTTTGATGTATATACCCAATTTCATATAAAGGAAAGAGAAAAATGTCAAGGGGGTGTACCTGGAAGAAGACAATGTACAAATACTTGAAATTTGAAGGATGAAGACAAAATACAAGAGAAGATATGCAACTTAGAAAAAATTAGGCCAAAATGTTTTTTACTAATAT
>Ga0214545_1002839_pt1 | contig 33239 bp, 14 predicted proteins | sample CNSS4metaG_FD_160064 | JGI IMG/M metagenome (GOLD analysis project Ga0214545, IMG submission 160064) | Root nodule microbial communities from cowpea collected in UCLA plant growth center, Los Angeles, California, USA - CNSS4 | ecosystem: Host-associated > Plants > Roots > Nodule | place: USA...
TAGGGAACTTCGATCTGTCTTGGATGTGTCTTTGTGTGTAATTGCTTGTGGACCGAACACTGCTTGTGCACCGAACGAGAGTCAAGAGAAAGAAAAAATTTACAGTTCAGTGTACTGGGTATCAACAGTTAACTGTTTCCAGTACAGTTTTCCGAACTTTAACCAAAAAATAGTACAGTTTAAATTTACTATTAATAGTTCAGTTATTTTTGGTTTAAAATAGTACAATTAACTTAAGTATAGTACAGTTCAGTTATTTTTGTGCAGCCCTACTAATTAGGTAGTATTAAATTGCTGTAAATGATGTCTTGATAATAATTATATATATATATGAAGTATTTTATAGCAGGGCAACCATGCGATGCAGTATGATATTATTTGTTTTAACTAATATAGATTTTCTAAGAAATTTTAGTAATAATTAAAAAAAAATTAATGATTTTGTTGACTGGGTTTGGCTTTTATATTGGCGAAAACATGCCTTTTTATGTAATTAGTATTGATTATTGTTAAAATGGTTTTAGTATGATGTGATCTTCTGAATCCTCTATATTGTATTTTACAGGGTCATCGTCGAACCTGTATTTTACAGGATCTTCTGAATTCTCTCAATCAATCCTTTAATTCTCGGAATATAAAACAAGCCGTAATTGTTCTTCACCGACCTCAACATTAACCGTATCAAATTTGCAGAGATTTGGGATCTGTTATTCGGGAGGGTCGTTAAGCATCCCAGATCTTAATTTTATAGAAAATATTGAATTGAGGGAGATGAATAAAATAAAAATACATGGCAAGAACAGAGATTAGCAGATGAAGCCTCTTACTTTCGAAATCCATGGCAGTAACAGAAAACCCTAACTAAGCCTCAAGATTATAGAAAATGTATAGTCTATAGAAGCCACTTTGAAGTTGAATGCTTCAAAGAGAGGGAAGAATCTTGATGCGTAAACAACCGTGCCTTCTCCGCGGCCTCCATTCGGCGATGACATTGACAGCTGACTACAATGTCGACAAAACAAAAACGAACGGTCTCGAAGGAATCACCAAGCAGTGTGCCCGAATTAATAGACCCAAAACAAATGCTGGAAGCATATTTACTATTAGAACCCCCAGATTACTGTATAACTCAAAAGAAATTGACAAAAATAACCCTGTGTTCTGCACTCTCATGAACAAAGACAATTAAGTACACCAAAGTAGAACTAAAATACCAATTATCTACATGGAAGACGTCTATGATGGATTTCAGTGGTTAATTTTTCAATTGTAAGTTTGTTTTTTCTTGTTTTTTCAAATATTTGATCTCTGGAAACTTAACATTTGATCAGTTATTTTCCAGTAATTATAATTACAATTGAACAAGCCATTTCAATGAAAAATACCCAGGTTGAAAATATTATGAATATGTTGTAATTATTATGAAAATGTTGAGAAAGGGAAATTATAAACCAAGAATAATAGTTACTAAGACAGACAACGTTGCAGCCTAAAAAAACACTCTACGTCAAACAACCTTAGATATTAAACTGCACTAGATAATAAATAAAAAGTTAATACGTTGTTAAAAGTATTTTATTATAATTGTCACAATCAAAATAGTAATAGGTGATTATTTCAAATTGTTTTTTTATATTTCACGATGAGCTAGATTAATTCCATGTGAATTCTTTGTCAAGTGAACTAATAAATGATTCTTTATGTTTTTACCGTATCTAATAGTCATATATATTCTTCTTTGTTGAGGACATATTTTGAGGACAAAAATGTAATGGAGTGACGCTGAAAAACGAATAATACTTTGAATGAAGATTGATTGTACAGTGTCTTGGTTTTAGGATTTCAAAACTAAGACGAAATTCATGTGTAAACTACTTATATTGTGGATTAATTTTACAAACATGTTTATTTTGTTGTATTATGTTTTGATGTAGAGTTCAATCAAAAAGTTCGTATATTTCTTTTCGATAATCATATTTTTGAATTTTTTTATATAAAGATGGAATATAGTATAGAAAGTGGGAGTAAAAAAAAATGAAGAAGATGAAGATGAGTGAGAGTGATCAATTGAAAATGTAAATTGTAAGAATATAAAATACAAAAAAACTAAATTATCAAATGTTTTGGGTATAGGGGCAAACATCTATTTTCAACACTCAAAATATCTTTTAAATCCTTTAAGTCCTTCTTGTCTAATAATCCACCGTTCGTCGCTTCATTCTCTCTCGTTCGGTGGTCCAGACGATCGGGGTACTTGTCTAAAATGCTCTGATGCTTAAGTCAGTTCAGGTCCGATCGGGGTGTAGCAATTAATGTTGTAATAAATGCGAGTAAAAAGTCCTTACCAACTTACTCCCATTTATAGTTTTTGGTATAAGTCTGTGATTATGGTTTTTTTAATCATGGCCCAATTGTTTTTTAAACTTGATTACTGACTTGTATTACTTTAATTAAATTTTTGACTTACTGATTCAGTTTTGGTGCATCTGCCCGACCGAAGGACTGTGCATCTTGGCGGTTGTCTCCATAGATGTAGTGACAAAATTCAACTAGAATGAATGCGAAAATCGTTCGGTCGCAAGTTTCCTTAAAGCACTCCAAAAATATTGTCACATCAACAACCCAAAAAAAGGTTCACCTATAGCGAGCAACCTGCGACCGCTTGTTCTTGGGTCGCCTGACCAACGGTCTGGCGATAAACCATACAGTATATCAAAGTTAAAACATAAATTGATATGAAAAATTTACAGAAACAACGAACAAAATTGTAAAAATCCTCATTGAATTTGCTATTTTTCCTTTCCACAATGTTCTCATAGTATTTGAAGTGTAATAACAATTTGTTACCTCTAATTTACAATTTTTCACCGTTAACTTCAAGTAAAATAAAGTAAAAATACATGAAGTGTAATAACGGCTTCAAGAACGCTCTCATCATTGTATTAGTTCTTCCTATTCATCAAATGTTTCGTAACAATTATCATAGGTTAATTTTCGTTTTGATGTAGCATTATCTATTTTCTTCGATCATGTCCAATATAAACCTTTCTCGATGACATATTTCTTGATGCATCATTTGAAATTCTCGATTATTATTTGTTCACTTCAACACCCTTATTTTAATATATTTTTTGATTCCATGTCTTGATTTCCTTTAGTTTTTCACATCTTCTCTTATTTACATCACACGTAATTCATTTCTATATATCTTTATCTCGATATCTTCTTTCGAAATCCCCATTTTAATACCCTCAACATTAACTTTATTATTTTAAATTATTATTTTTTGAAACTCAAAGTATTTTAAATACATAAAAAAAACTCTGCAAAGCATTAGTCTCACTCTCTGTATGAACATTGCGGATGAGCCTATTCGAGTAAATATATCTCCTTCAGGTTTATTAGGATTTTTTTCTTAATTTTAGGTTTATAAAAAAAAATTTAAATATGATTTTATGCTTCAATCAGATGAAAATGAAAATTAGTTCATTTTTAAAATTATGATCAAATTTAGTCTTTTAATTTTAGAATTGTACAAATTTAATTTTTTTAATATAATTTTATTAAATTTATTTAACATATATTTTATAATAATTTATTAAATAACATTGAAATATCAATATAATATATATTACGTATATAGGCTCAAAAATATTAAAAACATATTAAAAAAAATTAAATAACATACGAGCATTGCAATTTAAATAATATTGATAAGAGATTAATTTTAAATATTACAGAACTACTTTTTATCTAATAATTCGAAGATGAAGAATTTATTTTACACATAACAGGATTCTTAACCCACCTTTGTCAACTGAGGATCAAACTGTTCTTGTACTGCAAGAAAAAGGTTATTTTCGTAAATATGTCAGACGAGGGTTTATGAAGGGCTTTAACAAAGGTGGATGAAAGAACACAACTCAGCCCTCGTCGTTTTCAGCAGCATCAATGGCGGTCTCGTTTTGCGCAGTGTAAAATCCCATTTTGTCAGCTAAACCTTATCTAACCTAGCTAGGGCATGAACTGACCTTCAATTTTCAAAGCCCCATTCCTTCATTCATCCCATTAACGAAGCCAATGTTGAAGCTCATTTCGTCCTCGCGCATCCACAGGCTGCACCCCACGGTGCTTCGTCCCGCGCACGATTCTGCTTCGCCGTTGCTCAGAGTGCTCGGTTCTCTCGGCGGGTTAAGCCGTAGAAACACCGACGTTGGAGGCAGGTATTTTTTCTGTTCCGATTCCGGTGACGGCTCTGATCAAGTAGTTGACGCTGGAGTCAAAGCGGCCGAGGAGTCCCAGTCAAAGGGCTCCGCCATCGTTCCCACATATCCCAGACCCGAGGATTATCTCACTGTTAGTTTCTGATTGTAGTTACTGCTATTATTAGTTGCTCAATTGTTTCAATTTCTCCCAAAATCTGTTGCGAAATTTAACAATTCGCATGCGGTTAAAATGTCAAGTTAGGGATATATCTTGATTCGTATTTCATTTTTTCTTTCTCTGTTAGTGTGTACAAAGAAATTTATCCACCTAGGGCCTTATTTTACTCCTAGGATGTTTTTGGATAAACTTTTTTACGAATACAGGAGGAGGAGAAGAAGAAAAGCAATAAAATAAAATAAACTTCTTTACAATTTACTAGTTATACTTTGTTTATGTATGAACTAATTTGGAGAAACCTTGTGATATAAATTTCTTTCTTTTTTACTAGTGCATAAACTAATTTTAGCTTATAAAGAAGTTTGTATATTTTTTTCTTATTTTCAACTTCTAGAAGTTCTTATAGAAAAAGATAATCTAAAGAGGCGTTTAGCATGATTTTGTAATTTGTGAAGTTTATCAAAAGTTGCTAGTTGACCATTGTCACAAGTCTGAGCTGAATAATTGTTTCAAGTGTCTGTGCAGTAGTTATTTTATTTATTGAGCTACTGGAGTCTTTTCCCTTCAGCTAATATATGTTAAGATCATTAGGGTTTTCTGTTCCTCATTTCTTCAATACGAGCTTGTTGGAAAATTTGTCTCTTCTTGGATTGGAGGGTGACTTTTTTATTAATCATTGGGGAGGTTTTGGGAGGATTTAAATTCAATGTTTGTGTGTTGACTGCTTGAAAGTCCTACTGTTCTTGTTATGCTACTTCATGTCAAGGCTATTCCAGTAATTTTTGAGGTGCATTACAGTGCTGCCACACCCTATTATGGAAATAAAGCAATGACTGTATCAACATTTTCCTGTGTTATTTAATTTTTATATGTTTGTTAAAACAAAACATTGGGAGCTTGTGAATGAAGTCTCTGTCAGTTTTCTTGATAACTCAAGATTCTGAATATTCGTGTTTTCTCTTTATCTTTGGAACAGGTTTTGGCATTACCATTGATCCACAGACCGCTTTTCCCAGGATTTTACATGCCAATATTTGTTAAGGTATGGTGAGTTTCTAGAATGACGAGTAAATTATGTTTCATTTCTCATGACATGCTTATGGGCGAATCATAAGCGATTTGTTATCAATGATCAGTGCTTGTATGGTGAGGATTTGATTGAATGTAACTTGAAAAGGGAACGTGTGGTTATCCAGTTTTTAATGAGTATTTTTATAATGCTTCTAGGATCCCAAATTATTGGCTGCTTTACAAGAAAGTCGAGAACGACAGGCCCCTTATGCTGGTGCTTTCCTCCTTAAGGATGAGCCAGAGGCTGATCCTAGTGTAGTGTCTAGCTCCGACACAGATAAAAATGTATATGATTTAAAAGGAAAAGAGTTATTTAACCGTCTTCATGAAGTTGGGACTCTTGCTCAGGTATGTGATTTAGTCAGTATCTGGCTTAGTTTTTTTATGCCTTCAGTAGCTTGTATAACTTTATTAAGTACCTCACATTCTTTTACTATTCCCCTTTTGAATTACAGATTTCAAGTATCCATGGGGATCAGGTGATCCTGATTGGTCACCGGCGTCTACGCATAACAGAGATGGTTAGTTGAACATGCTGAAATTAATAAAGATCAGTGTTTAATTATGTTATTGTGCCAGTATAACATATATGAGTTTTATTATTCACTGTGGTTCTGGTTTATGATAATGATTTTTGTGTATGTAATATGTAGCTAAAGTATTTTGATGTTTATTTTGAACTGAAACCTTATCTGTTCTGCAGGTTAGTGAGGATCCTCTAACTGTAAAAGTTGATCATCTCAAGGTATGTCTTTGTCTACTGTTTTCCTCATTTTTTTCTGTTAAACTGACACATTTCTATCAAATTATCTATTCTCTTATCAGGTTTTACATGGTGGTGCAGGATAAAACTTATAATAAAGATGATGATATTATTAAGGCCACATCTTTTGAGGTTATATCAACCCTAAGAGATGTTCTTAAAACAAGTTCCCTTTGGAGAGATCATGTTCAGACTTACACTAAGGTTTGGACCCTTCTCTTTAAGTGTTTATTGGAACATGGAATTGGAGGACATGATTAGAGTTGTGCTATGCCTAGGTTTGGTTGCATTAGTTTTTTAGAAATTTTGGAAGTTGACACACACACTGTGTCTGTGTGGAAACTCTCCAATGGATTGGCTCTACATTGCTTGCAAACTACCCTAATATTCTTCCTAGGTTTAGTTGTTTCATTCTTCTATTGTCCAAAAAAAAGCCTTGTCAAATATGAAAGAATAGTTAATGTCAATCTTTGTGATAATCTTACCACCAATGAAATTGTAGATTGAGAAAGAAGAAATTTAAAGGATTATCAAGAGCAGTTAATATTAGGTAAAGAGGGGGTAATTTATTATTATTTAAATTTCTAACAGCCATGCTTTAGATATCTTGATAATGAACCGTCACACATCTTGATAAGTGATAACAATGAATCTTAGTTTGATGAAGTTTTCCTTTACTTTTAAACTAAGTTTCTTGCAATTCTCTTATAGAATGATTCCTTGTGGGATTTATAGATTATTGGCATTTTTTCTTTCTATTCAACTCTCAGTATATCACCACATACACTGATATTATTTTCATATGTTGTGATATATTACAGTAATGTTATACAAAACAAAAGGCACGAACCTTTACTTGTACTAATACTAGATCATAATCCTAACTGAGTAAACAAATTGTGAAATTTAAGGAAATAGGAAACTACTTAGTCTTAGAAATACTAAATTTACGTAAGATAGAATAAAGATGCTATTGAATATTATATATGTGAATGCAAGAACACATTTTTACTCTGAACATCAAATTCAATCATAATGCGTTTCTATATTTAATGAATTAAAATTTTTCTTTAAAGCAGTGATGCTTTGCAAGGCTGTGTTTGTTTTACCATTGAAACAGATAACAAGTCCAATGAAACTTGATTCATGGATTCAATTGAATGTGCTTTTCAATGTGTTAACTAAGGTGATATGAGCATAGGGTAACCCAAAGGTGATTTGAACGAGGGTAAAATATACTGCATTCTGGTGATATGAGCATGCTAGTCGTACTTGTATTGTGGTTGAGGTTTTATAATAAATATTAGCCCTTAGCCCTGTTTCCCAGGAAACTGCTATGGTTGTCGTGGTTAATAATTTTTGTTCAATTTAACGTGCTCAATTAAAGACATAAATATTGTCAATGAAAGTCTATTATATGTATAATGTTTGAGCTGCTTGTTTTTGTATTGGTTATCTGGACTTGGAGTAAAAAACTGAATTCTTTAATTTAGTGATAGTTTCATTTTTCTCAGTTATTGTATTTCTCTTGTTATTTGCTGATTAAGAAGATCCCTGATGTTTGTCTTTTCATTACTGTATGACAATTATTTGTTTACATACTGACAAGCTATTAATTATGTTGTTAATTTTCAAAAAACATACTGATTGTGTCATTATTCTTCCCATATACACATCAATGCATTTCTCAAAACAATTGCTACCGAAGTACTTATATTGTGGTTGTTACAAATAAACTATCGGATTGCAGTTCAATACTTTATATTGTCATTATTATATTGACTTTTGCTTAAGTTGTGCAGCATATAGGTGATTTTACTTATCCAAGGCTTGCAGATTTTGGTGCTGCAATATCTGGGGCAAATAAATTACAATGCCAACAAGTTCTTGAAGAGCTAGATGTGAGCACTTTACCTTTGGCACTGTCACTTAGAAACTCTGATTTGATGTAGTGAGACTATATTTTCCATTTTTGTGCTGTAATACGTTTTAATTTCTTAGGTAGAATCTCTTTGGAAATTCAATGGTCTCTATTAGTATTGAATTAACATATAAAGATGAACATATGGAAGACTGGAAATTTATAATTTTGAGATGAATTTATTGTGTTCCTGAACAGGTGTATAAACGATTAAAACTTACACTGGAGTTGGTAAAGAAAGAGATGGAAATCAGCAAGATTCAGGTAATCATGTCATCAGCTTCCTTGTATTGCACTGAACTTTTCATAATATATTAAGGCTTGTTTTTTTATTCACGTCTTAAGCTTCCTCGTATGTCTTGCACTTAGCTTTTCATAATTAAGGCTTGTTTTTTATTCTTGTCAGGAATCAATTGCAAAAGCAATTGAAGAAAAGATAAGTGGTGAGCAGCGTCGTTACTTGTTAAATGAGCAACTTAAGGCCATAAAGAAGGTACACGTCAATTATTCAATCATTTGTGTTAATCTCCCCGTCTGACACTCTTTGAATTATTTCTTTCTATACGTGACTTCAACAAATTAGCTAACCTGTATCTTATGCATGATCTCTTTCTGCTGCTGACTACTTCTAAATTCTGGTTCCATGTGCATCATTGTAGCTCATGAATTTATTGATAACAACCAGGCACTAGATGATTGGGTGTTGGCACTAATCTCTGAATTTTGCAGTCTGTCTTGTAGCCAATTTGTTTCTACTTTCTAACAGCAAGCAAAGCAATGATGTCGCTAAATGCTGATAAAAATGATTGACCTTATTTTAATGTCATTAACTTCATTCTTTGGAAGCTTGAATGATATATCATCACTGGACATATTTTCTTATGGATATGTCTTCTCATTAGACTTTATAGTTTATCCTGTCAAGTTTAGTTGTCAACCTTGGCATCTGATCCTACTTGTTGCATTTTACTTCATCCTATCATGAGTGAAATTATATGTATGGGAGGTGCTCATTTAGTCTTGTGATTATAAGCTCTTTTTATCATACTCCAGTAAGTTTCACAATCAATCATCTGAACAAGCTCTTATTTAGTAAGAGGTTTCTGAAATGTTCAATTAAGTTGTTTATCCAAATGCACCAAGGCAATGATATGTTTTACTGAATGCTCTACATTTCATATTGGTCTTAATTTTATTTTCTTTTAATATTCTTGTTTGCAGGAGTTGGGACTGGAGACTGACGACAAAACAGCCCTTACTGGTTGGTTCTGATCTATAATATCTAGTTTTAGTACAAGATAACATGCTTCTTTTGTATAACCTTTGTCATGGATATGCTGTGTGCATACAAGTAGGCTAGATCATTTAGCTTGTAGGACTTGCACTAGTTGGTTGAAGTCTGATTACTAAATTTCTAAAATCTTGACCTCTTTATGTTTTCATCCGTTTCCTTCAATTTTTTTGTGCAACACTATAGTGGGTCTAGGAATATTCTTTATAATTTTCTTTTCTTTTGTCTTTTGGTTGATGTTTCTTGTTCTCAGATTGAATTTGAGTTGCATAGCTTAAACTTGTTCACTCATGGAATATGTTTATTGGGGTGTACTATAGTGTTATTTGTTTTTACCATAACGTTTATTTGGATTTTTATTTCAGGTAAATTCAGGGAAAGGATTGAGCCGAAGAGAGAAAAATGCCCACCTCATATTTTACAAGTTATAGATGAAGAACTTGCGAAACTACAGTTGTTGGAGGCTAGTTCTAGTGAATTCAGTGTTACCCGTAACTACTTGGACTGGTTGACTGCACTGCCTTGGGGTGAATACAGGTATCCTTGCGTGGAATTTCATTCTTATTGTTCTTGCTAGGGTAATTTAATTTATTTGAGATTTCTTTGTTTACCTCATATAGACACCACACATTACCATTTATGTGGGACAGATATGTTTGTCAGCTTAAATTGAGGACAGCTGCCAAATAAGGGCTTGAAAAGGCCCTTAGGTGACAAATACATGCATAGCCAATTAAGGGCGTTGTTCATTTGGATGAGCTAGCGTTTTTATTTTCTTAAAACTTTCATTGTTTTGTTAACGCCAAACTATTTCAAGTTTCATGAACTTTAATCAGTTAATTTCTCATTTCAGTGATGAGAACTTTGATGTTACTCGGGCACAAAAGATTCTTGATGAAGACCATTATGGATTAACTGATGTGAAGGAAAGGATACTGGAATTCATAGCCGTTGGGAAATTAAGAGGAACTTCACAAGGTAATCATGTTCAATGTAATAATGTATGCTGAATCCTCAATGTAATCATGTTTCATGAGGGCACTAAGATGAGGAAGGGTGTAAAGTTCTGGGACGAAATTCATACTTTAACCTGAATACTCTATTCCATTATTTTTCAGAATTCGAATGGGTGAGTTGCTTTAATTAGGTAGTATTAAATTTCTGTAAATGATATATCTTCATAATAATTATATATATATGAAGTATTTTATAGCAGGGCAACCATGCTATGCAGTATGATATTATTTGTTTTAACTAATATAGATTTTCTAAGAAATTTTAGTAATTTTGGCTTTTATATTGGTAAAAAGTTGCCCTTTTATCTATTCGGTTTTGATTATTGTTAGAATGGTTTTAAGATATTGACTGTAGCATGCTAATAACACATTTGTTTGAAGTTGAGACTTTGGCCTTTAAATCTTTGCTTGTTCAAAAAGTGGGACGTGGTTCGTGATCTTTGTGATATATGCAGGGAAAATTATTTGTCTTTCTGGTCCACCTGGAGTGGGCAAAACAAGTATTGGTCGTTCAATTGCACGTGCCTTGAACCGTAAGTTCTTCCGATTTTCTGTAGGAGGATTAGCTGACGTGGCTGAAATCAAGGTTGCTAAAGTCTCTGTTTCCCTATTGCAATTGAATTATATAAACAAGTTCATTAGCAACATATGATGTGATCTTCTGAATACTCAATGTTGTATTTTACAGGGTCATCGTCGAACCTATATCGGTGCAATGCCAGGGAAGATGGTACAATGCCTTAAAAACGTGGGCACAGCCAACCCCCTTGTTTTGATCGATGAGATTGACAAAGTAATACATCTCTAAATGGTTAAATATTTTTAGCTGAGTAATATTATTAATTTATTTTCTGATTTCCTGTTATATTCTGTGTTGGTATGAGCTCTACTGACCCTAATAAATATAATGTGCGCATTTCAGTTTCCCTAAATTTACTATGGTTTGTAATCTTGTAAATCTTTAATGAGAATGCTGATTTAAGTATTAATTATTGTTTTCTGTTTCTGTTCAATTGTTAGTTGGGCAGGGGACATGCTGGTGATCCAGCAAGTGCTTTGTTAGAGCTTTTGGATCCAGAGCAGAATGCTAATTTTCTGGACCACTATCTTGATGTTCCCATTGATCTATCGAAGGTATTTTATTTGACAATCTAAATCCTTAATAGTGAGGTTGTGGTATAGTCAGCATTTGTGCATGGATTATTCATTGTGTTCATTGCTGGTTGGTTGTTCTTAGAATGGGCTTGAGTTTACTGATACTTATGAATGCGTTGGAAATCTCACTGCAGGTTCTTTTTGTTTGCACTGCAAACGTTGTGGAAATGATACCCAATCCTCTGTTGGATAGAATGGAGGTTGTTGCTATTGCTGGGTATATTACTGATGAGAAAATGCACATTGCTAGAGATTATCTGGAGAAAAGCACTCGAGAAGCTTGTGGAATAAAGCCTGAACAGGTATTTATCTTTTTTGTTCCGTCTCCTTCATAAAATGGGATATTGAAGGTCTTAACATAGTGTTATTACAAGCATAATAATGCCAACGTTTATTGCCTTTCATTCCGCAAAATGTTGACTTAACAAACTCTTTGCTTCAGGTGGAAGTGACTGATGCTGCTCTTCTTTCCCTAATCGAAAATTACTGCCGAGAAGCTGGGGTCAGAAACCTTCAAAAGCACATAGAGAAAATTTACCGAAAGGTCTCTTTAATTTTATTTTTTTAGTGGTAAAAACTTAGTCACTGACACTACACTATATTGTTTGCGTGGTTGAAATGACCAACGCTCATGATTTGTTTTGAATTTTTACTGAACGAGATCATCACTAAATCTGAATTTGAATTTATAAATGCTTCAGTTATCTGTTACCAGAAATGTTCTGCTTGTGTGACAGATAGCATTACAACTTGTGAGACAAGGAGAAACTGTTGATGCTACCATTCGTAGTGCTCAGAGTATGGAACCAATGAAAGACAAAGTAGACTCCGATGAATTGGGTGTAGATACAGTTCAAAAGGAGAACTCTGAGTTGGTAGAGGGTAGTGATACTGAAAAAGTGGGTGAAACTTGTGATGACGTTGACAAGGTGCAAATAGGTCTATCATCTGATCAATCGCAAATTCTTGAGGTAGTTTAACTCTCAGTCAATTTCTCGCTTCTATAAAGAGTGATATTTTTTTTTTTTTATTTATAAGAACTATTTGCATTCATTTTTGTCTTTTACCAGTGTACAACCTTGTAGTTTGGTACAAAAGTTTTTTACTGGTAAAAGCCATCTGCACAAACTTTGTAGTTTGATTTTTTTCCTTGGAAACCTGATAAATATTTTTGTTGCTCAGTATAGTCACAGATTGACTTTTCATATATATATATATATATATATATATATATATATATATATATATATATATATATATATATATATATACATATATATATATACACACACACAAATATATATATATATATATATATATATATATATATGCATGCATACATATACACACATGTATGCTTACACACACACACATATATATATATATATATACACATGTGTATGCGCACACACACACACACACAAATATACAAGTTTATGTATGTACATATGTGCATACATATAAACACACACAAGCGCCCACACACAATGAGAAGGGATCAAGTTACTCTTAAGAATTATTGATCATCCTCACCTTTTTTTTCTTTTATTTAATGATTGTAATAGGTGACTTTATTTTAAACCATTAGGTTAACCCTATGTTTGTTGCAAGGAAGGAAAATGAAAGAAAGCGTGAGGGGAAAAAAGAGAGATGAAATAAAGTGAAAAAATTTGCTTATTCTTTAAGCAGAAAATGACATGAAAATAAAGGATAGATGTCATTTAAGAACAATGAGGAGGGATTAAGTTACTCTTAGAATTATTGATCATCTTAACCTTTTATTTTCTTTTATTTACTGATTATAATAGGTGACTTTATTTTAACCATTAGGTGAACCCTATTTTTGTTGCAAGGAAGGAAAATGAAAGAAAGCTTGAGGAAAAAAAGAGATGAAATAAAGTGAAAAAATTTGCTTATTCTTTAAGGAGAAAGTGATATGAAAATAAAGGATAGATGTCATTTAAAAAATAATAAATAAATTAAAATTAAATAATTGTACAATTAAAAAGTTACTCGTGCATTTATTATGGAAAGAGATGAGAGAGATAATTTTGAAAATTATAAGTTTTATATACACTTTCCACTATTTTCTCCTTGTATCTAAGAGGAAAATAAAGCATGTAAGACCCAATGGAAATTGACATTTCTTTACCAAACAAGGGAAATGCTTTCTTTCTACTCATTTTCCAGCACCAGACACTTTTCACACTACACTTTTCCTTCAAACGAACAGAATCTAAAAGAAAGTGAAGGAAGATGAAGAGTGACTCTCTTAAAGTTACTCTAGGCGTAACATGATAACTCTCTCTCTTTTATTATGTATATATGGATCTCTAATTACTTTTATATATGTATCTTAATTTTGCAGGTTGCGAAAGAAAGTGAGGAAGACAAGGAAATTGAAAAGGTATTGGTTGATGAATCAAATTTAACTGACTTTGTAGGCAAGCCTGTCTTCCATGCTGATCGCATCTATGATCAGACACCTATTGGTGTTGTGATGGGTCTTGCCTGGACTTCAATGGGGGGTTCCACACTGTATATAGAAACTACCTTTGTCGAGGAAGGGGAGGGAAAAGGAGCACTGCACCTCACTGGTCAATTGGGAGACGTGATGAAAGAAAGTGCTCAGATAGCTCATACAGTTGCCAGAGCAATACTACTGGAAAAAGAACCAGAAAATCGTTTCTTTGCAAATTCAAAACTACACCTCCATGTCCCTGTAGGAGCTACACCAAAGGACGGACCAAGTGCTGGTTGCACAATGATCACTTCTCTGTTGTCCCTTGCCATGAAGAAGCTTGTGAAGAAGGATCTAGCAATGACTGGTGAAGTGACACTAACAGGGAAAATTCTTCCCATTGGCGGGGTATGTTGAGAAATACCTTCTATTACAATATTATTGTTCGTAACTTGTAGATGCAGAAACTTCTGGGAATCTTTAGATGCTATTGGTTTTCAAGTTATGTCATTTTTTTGTTTTGTGAAGGTTGTTATATTTATTTCAATAACTAAAGTAGTGTATCCTAGATGAGTTGCCCCTTCCTTTCAGTATCTATTCGCCTACTAAATTACTTGAAGTTCAAAAAACGAGTCCTCTAGTAATGGTTGCCCAGCCAACTGATTATTCATCAGCAGCTACCCCCTCAATGTTTTCTGCTGTGAATTCTTTTCTGTACATTCTGTGTCTGAAACTCCTGTAATGCTGTTAAAATTGCAGGTTAAAGAGAAAACAATAGCCGCAAGAAGGAGTGAAGTTAAGACTATTATATTGCCTTCGGCTAACAGGAGAGATTTTGACGAGCTAGCTCCTAATGTGAAAGAAGGTCTTGATGTTCATTTTGTTGATGACTACATGCAGATATTTGATTTGGCTTTTGGTGATGAGCAATCTCAGAATATAAAGTAAGTCACTAATGCCCTGTAGTATCTTGAGATGAACCAGTTCTTTGTGGAGCTGGGAACCAGCTGAATTTTGTACTATATTAATTTAGTACCAATTGCTTTTGGTGTTTCATTCATCTATTGGGCATTCCAATGTAATAACATGTATATTTATATTTGAGGGGATGGCTGTTTTTTTTGAGGCATGGCCAGGGAGTGTTTACGTTCGAGGGAGAATATTCCAATATTGACAATAACACAACTTATCCAGTTAAAATTCATTTTTGATACACACTTAAAGGATAGGTTGAAGAGTAGTCTGCTTAATAACTGAATGTACGTGTCTTTTTGTTCTCTCTCTCTCTCTCTCTCTCTCTCTCTCTCTCTCTCTATATATATATATATATATATATATATATATATATATATATATATATATATATCTGTGTGTTGGTGTGAATTAATAAACGAAACTAGGTTTAGAGTTACCAACCCAAATACACACGTATATAAACATACTGCATGGCTAGGTATGTGCAGAAGAAGGGTGTCAGGAATACATTCCTTGTTCTTTGAAGACAATGCAATATACGGGTCAGGACTGATTCGTCTGTCTCATGCTTGTCATTTTATCATTATTAAGAAAAACTCAAATCTGTTGCAGAGTCAATTTAAGGGGCGAAGGCCTTAACGTCTCTTTGAAGAATTAAGCCGAGGATACCCTCAAGACTCTGTACAAGACTTAACGCATCTTTTAATAGTTTTTAAAATTTCAAACGAAGTTTTGAAAACTTCATACCTATAAGGGCTGTAGCTTACCAAATTGTTCAAGCTAAAACAAGAAGGGTCATTTTTAAAAGGTAATAGCATTTATAATAGAATAGGAAATAACAAGATAATACTCTAGAGGTTTATTTGATCTCATTTTTTTCTTCAATGATAATAGTTTAATATATATTATATGTGTGTGCGCGTGTGTTATATAAGTTTTACACACAACAAATTATCTAAAGGTTTTCTTTATCCTTGAACTAATTCGATCATGTTATATATTTTTTGTTACTTATACTTAACTTCAACTTGCTTTAATTTATTTTATCGATCATATAGGTAACACCATTTGAGATTCGGGACCTTTGCAGATTTGTTTATTTATAGAGTTGAGTGTCTTGGTTATTTTCTTTTCTATATTTGATCTTGCTTATGAAGCCTTCTGGTGGAAAGAAATTAAATCTCACCCTGTCGTTTTTTGATGGTGATTTACTCACATGGAGATGTCCATTTTACCTTAGAAATGGAGAGGATTTGACACCATAAGTAACTCTTATCAATTCATCATTACAACTGTTTAGAAGTACAACGTTCGGCAAAACGAATACAATTATAAAGTATGATTTGAATAGAATTATTTTGACTTTATCGATGTTAACAGGTTGTCTTTTTCTTCCTCAATTTTCTTCGTGACTTCTTCTATGGGACATTTCTGTTTTCCATCATATTCTGAGAGGAAGAAAAAGATGATAAGAAGGTAACACGTTGGGCTACTTATTCTTCAAAGTTCATTTTATAAAAGATTTCTTATGATTTGAAAAATTTGTTTCAAAAATCTTATTTCAAAAATTCTGCTCCAGAATGTATTACATATATTATTCCAAAAATTTTATTTTGAAAAATTAGTTCTGAAAAATTTATTCGTATTTTAGAAAGCTCGATCTAGAATATATATTATATATTTCATAAATATTATTTTGGAAATTCTATAATAAAAAATTCTGTTTTTAAAATCTTGTCCTAAAGAATTATGTTTTAGAAACTCTCAAAAATTTGTTGAGATTTTCAAAAAAAATAATTTTATAGTCACCATTGTGAATGGTATAATGATAATTTTAAAAATCGTAAGAAAAAAAAGCTGACAAGTTAGTTAACAAGTATGATTTTTATTCATTCAGAAAAAAAGGTGACTTAATTACAAATTATGGTAGGAATATTTTTTAGCCCAGTTATGCAAAAAGATTAAAAAAAATGTGATTAAATAATAGTGATTATTTTATTTCATGGGTGTATCTTTTTTAGTATTCTTTTAGTTGTTGAGCTAAGTAGGCTAGATGTGTATATGATGATAATATAAAATTAATAAATGAAAAAGAAATGCACCCTTTTTTTTTACTAAATGGCAAGAAAATTTAGAAAGATGAAAAAGTTTTTCATCGAAAAATATGAAGCATGGAGAATTACAAAAGCACATGTTCAGAGGCTAAGGGAGTAGGGGTAGACAATGTGATGCAGATCATGAGCAATAGAAAATTGAGTGGTTCCTTCATCTAAATGCAAATTAAAATAAGCAGAATGTGAACTTGGAAAACTTCTTCTGCTTAATTCTAGCAATCGCTTATCGCTTTGCAATAGCTTCATGTAGTGTTGGTCAAGAACTCCAGCTGGAAATTCAAGATAGTGCCTCCTGAAAATCAATGTTTATCACCACCATAGACTAGTTCGAATTATAACTGTGGTTAAAAATAAAAAATTAAATATATTTTTAGTCTTCCGTTGATATTTATCCGTTAAAAACTTTGATATATTTGAATTTTTAAACTTAAAAAATAAATAAATAAATATAGTTATTTTGAGTATTACAAATCCATTTATTTTTTAAGTTTTAAATTTGAGAACCAGATTGTATCAAAGTATCTTACAGTCACGAATTTTAATTGTGTTAAAATTTAAAGACTAAAATATATTTAATTCAAAATCAAACGTGCATTTTTATAATTATAACTAAATAAAAAAAAATTCAGTTTTAATTAAAATCTGAAAACATGCTCTCAAAATTATTTTTTAACTTTAAAAAGATGGACCAAATCTGTGAGCAGAAGATATAATTTTGAATTGAACATAGGAATAAAAAGAAAAAAAAAATGCAGAAAGACTGAAAAGATACCTGTATTGTGAAGCTTGACCATTGGTGAAGTCATTGGATATGGTCCACATTGTATGTTTTTTGGGCTTTGGTTCAATTTCCCGAAAGAATGATGGAATTTTGTCTAACTGTAAGGGAAATAGTTTTATGGACATAAGATTCATCGTTAAGCTATTTTAATCACTAAAACGGTTAGGTCAAGAAATCCATTTGAAAAAATAATAAAATAACCAACCTAATTATGTTTGTTTATGTTTATAATGTCAGGTTTTACATAGGGGATTTCACTGGGAGATCGAGATATGAACTTAACCACATAAGACACTGGAATCACTCTCAATCCAAAATCTTAAGCCAATGAGTTTATGAGTCTTTATTCTTATATAGTGCTCTACTTTCGTAGATTTAGACTCACACTTGGATTCCTAACATATAATTTTTAAATTATAACCCCTGTTTTTTAAATTACAGTATATTATCTTAGGTTTAACTTAATATTCTTTTACTGACGATTTTAAACAATGTTTCGTTCTAATTACCAACAAAAAAATGACTGCTTTTGAAATACAATGACGATATATTTCTTGTATGTATAAACATTCTACACTTAATTATACTTTTAAATATTGTACTGATTCAAATAAAATAATGGAAGAAGGAATGAAATTGTTGACTGATCCTGAATGATGATTGGATTTACTTGGACTCATTATCCATTGAGCTTGCTTTGTGGTTATTTTAATGTGCATACTTTTTGTGGTAGATATTATCAATTTAAATATTTAATTTATGAATAATAAATGAAGAGCTCAAGTGGCAACGTGACATTGCAATTGCATCTTTTATTTATCTTGGCCCACTTTCCACTTCTTTACTTTCCTACCCTATTATTTTATTATCCATTTCATAATAATTAAGATCAACATCTTATCAATTAACATTTTAAATCAAATTGTATATGTAAACCTTCAATCTATAGTTTTTCTCTTTCCACATTTTCTTCTTTTGAAATATTACTAAAAGAAAAAGAAAAAAAAATGTTGTTTGACACTATTTGATAATTTGTACAAAGATAAAAGTTAATTTTTATATTTAAAAAAAAGAAAAAAGAAATAATAATAATAAATAATGTCAAATAATAATAAGAAAAAAAATAGTGTCAAAATAGTGTCCAAAGGAAAAATACCTCGATTTCCAAAACTCCAGGTGAGTGTTCCTCGATAACAGCTCGAATGGCTGAAATATTCTGATACTGTATTTCAATTTTGTACTTCAAACCATCGTGTAATATCTCCCACATCAACTTTTGTCTTGCGTAATAACACTTTGCTACCAATTCATAAGGATATTTAGCCTCAATCTGCATCATAAAATTCATATACATCATTCTATTTATAGTTTTTATTTAAACTTCTAAACTGCACTTCAAAATTTTTGCAGGTGCTGTTAAATTACTCATCCCAAGTGAATTTTGAATTGAAGGGTCAGTGATTACAGAAAACAATTTTGTATCTGCATTAATTCAACATTCTACATTTGAGCTACAAGTATTATATGATAATTAATTACGTACCATAAAGTACCCGATTCTGAGCATGTTCATTGGAAACTGCACAGCCTTCAGTTTCTCAACCTTGTTTGCTGCTGCAACTTCACTTGGTTGCATCATTTCAGGAGTCAAAGTGAATTTCAACCCAAGAGGTGGTGGAAGCTCGGAAAATTCTTTCAGGGCCTGTACACAAAATAAGAAAAAACGTAGTTGGAAAAGTTATGAATTCGATTTTTCTCATTAATATTTAAAAATAATAAAGTTCATTCGATGAATTTGAAAAATAAACAGAATAGAAGAGGTGGTGAATTCAACTCTCTGATGACACTCGATAAAAACAAAAAAAAAGTGCATAACCATGGAGATTCTGTGCAAAATAAAAAAGAAAATGGAAAAATGCAATGTGGGTGGAGGTAGAGAAATTGAATATACTACTGATATCATAGTTTGCATGCATGAGAAAAAATAATACCCTTTTAGATGCAGTTTGTGCATCATCATCCTGAAGGTATGAAAAGTACAAAAACTGATTCTCTGAAGAGTTATAATTATATGAAGTGATAGCAATGTGTTGATAAACACTGTCACTGGAAGCAGTGCTATGTGCCATTGAAGATACTGCAAGCTCAATCTGCAGAGGAGTCTGAGTTTTGTGTGGAAAGCTTGTTCACGATTGAAGTTATGTTACTCCTTATATATTATGTCGTGTAGGCTGTGTTCCTCACTTTTAATTAGTGTTTATCTTTAAAGTCTGAACAAAGTGGACTAAGAACTTTATTGACGAGAAAAAAGTAATTACCGGATTAATTTATCTTAAGTAGAAGCTTCCTAAAATGGGTTTACTTCATTTCAATTTTTCAATTTTCCTTTTTTACATTATTCATAAGTGTATTAAATCGTATAAGTTTATATACGATTCGTGGTGTTAAGAAAAATTATGATTATTTAATGATTAAGACTAAAAATTTGAAAATAATTGATGTATAGAATAAATTGGTGAAAGCTTTTACGTGGTAAAGACTTCATTAAAACTATATTTCATTCATCAAATTAATATTGAAAAACATTAAAACATAGATTTTCAATTCCTATTCTAGTATTCATATCAATATTTTACAAGTCATACATATTATAGACAAGTCTAAACTTATTAATAAAAAGTCTAATATCTTAAAATTTTTGTTATTAAAAATTCGCATTAAACATTAATATCCCTGTTTTGTGTTCTTTATTTTTAGAAATGTTTTCCAAATTCTATTCTTCCTTATTTATTTTAAATCAAATTTAAAATTAATTAAGATTGGTGACAAACCGCATTATGAGTGGTAGTTTTACTCCGCATTTACATTTAAATGGATACATTGTTTTTGAAAAATATTTAATAGTTAAAGTTTTATGTTTAAATTTGAAGGTATTGATTAAATTAAAATAATTATATGTATGAGTAATTATACGTAGATACTAAAAAAAATTAAATATATCCCACTATTAATGTGAAAATATTTTCGTAAATGTTTTAAAAAAATATTTTTATTTGCTATTTTTATATTTTCTTATGTTAGTAAAAGTTAAAGAGGGGAATAATATTAGAAAAAATAGGTCTCTTTTACAAGTAAATTTAAGAAAGCATAAAAATTTATGAATAAAAAATGTTAAAAAGATAAAATAATGTGAGTAAATTTTAGGTTATGAATAAGTTAAACCACTCCAACGTTGAACTATATTTTTTTAAAAGCTCAAATTCAAGCTTTCAATTAAGCTTATACTTAAATAAAAATTTAACTATGCCTTTAATTCTCTAATATTACAAATTCAGTGATTTTAATCTAACCTAGCTATTTCGATTCTGTTAATCGAGCTCATTAGGTATTATAGATATATATTGAGTGAATTAAATTCATTGAATTGCAATTAGATCACATAAGTATCATTATTTTCTTTTAGTCTTCACCACATATAAACAAAATTTAATTCATAATTAGCTGTGCTATTTGAGAGTCCAGATTAAAAGGTTAAAACTACACAACTTTTATATATGGAGCATTAATAGTAAACACTTTTAAAAACATTCATTAGATAAAAATTGATTTAGAGAAAAAAAAAATTCAATCATGGTACATATTATAAAATATTTAGAATTACACACTCTCAACTTACATAAATTATAAATATTTAGAATTCAATCAAGTGTACTGGTTTTTGTATGGAGAAAGGAAAAGAAACATAAATTATATGAATATACATAGTTAATTAAAAATGAACACATTTAGAATTACACACTCTAAACTCACATATTTTCTTAATATGTAAAAGTAAAATATAAAAAAACCAATACATATATTTTTATTTATAAGAATAAGGAAAATCAATGTATACATTTTAATCAATTAAAAATGTTCTTGATCTTAAATTTAATTGACTAAAATGACTAAAATATTAATTTTTCTTTTTAGTTATATTTTAATCAATTTAAACAAAATTTTTGATTAATTAAAATTGTTTAAAATTATATCTTCCTAAAATATCATTTCAACGTATTCAAATCTTAGGAACTTAATTCTTACTTTTTTTAATTGATAAAATTATTTTGGTGTAGAGGATGTCATATATCTCTCATTTATAATAAAAAATATAAATTTTGATTCAGTCATTAAAAAAATTTTATTAGAACAAAGAGACCTTGACCTGAGATATTCAGTACTTTTTGGAGTTTTCTTATTTGCGATTCAAATATTTGGTTTTAAAAGTTGATTCTGTGATTAGGGGCGGTCCTTTATTGTGATCAAGGCAGTCATGACCTCCGATATTTTTATATTTATATAATTTAATATATAATTTTAAATATTTTTTAAAAATTTAGTATATTTAATATATTTTATGTATGTAAAATAAAATTTATACACCTATATTTATATGTAAGGATTTTTTTTCATATTTATTTTTTAATTTTTCTTTTTAAATATTTTTTGAAATAAAATTTATTATTTTATTAATATTATTGAAGTGATCATTTTGTTTAATTTAACATCTTTTTATTTTATTATTTTTTAAAATTTAATCATTATAAATGAAAATTAATTATAGTAAAATTATAAAATTATTTATATTTAATTTTATAATTATAATAATAACAATAATTATAATTTTATTAATTTTTATTAAATAATAAAAAGTAAATACAATGTTTTTACTAGTTTATATATAAATTTTGGAATTATGCTTTTGGTTCTTATTTTTGTTCAAAAATATTAAGTTGATCCTCCAATTTTTTAAAGTCTCTCGATTTTTAAAAAATTATGCAATTTGATAATTTTTTTTTTAAATTTCTTGAATTGGATCAAGATTTTTTCATCAAAATTGAAGTTGTGAATAAGAATGATTTTCTTTGTTGGTCTAATTGACATAATTCTAATGTCAAATTTGATAAAAAATTCTTACTCTTCAAGAAATTTAATGAAAATGATCAAATTGCATCAATTTTAAAAAAATCAAAACCAAATTAAGAATAAACAAAAGTTAGAAGACAAACTTGATATTTTTTGACGAGAAAATAGACTAAGAGGATAACTCAACCAAAATTTTGACACCTTCAAATTATTGGCTGAAGATCCACCACTGTCTATGATCACTTTGTCACATTTTTTTTTTGTATTGCACTGAGTTCTTACGAATTCATATTTTTTTTGTTTTTGTTGATTTTATTTTCTCTTTTGGTTGTATGAACAAGGTTTCTATTGATTTTGTAATATGATTTCACAGTCTAAGGTATTAATTATATGGTTTAATATCTTAATTCTTAGATATTTTTCTCTTATTTTTCTTACATTTCAAACTTTCTAACCAATTGAATGTAACTTTTTTATTTAAGAAAGAATTAATATGAATTTATGTGTCTTTACATGTCTTTTTCTCTCCCTTATTATTACTTATCATTATTTTCATTCTCTTGAAAAAGCATTCAAATTAATGATTGGATACACAAATAAGTATAAATCATCGTAAACCAATCTACTTAGGTATGTCAAATGCAACGGGTACGGATATTAATATATTGATTTTGAATGGTTTATTTTTTATCAATTGATTTTAAAAAGTCTTAAATTTATTTATAAATTTTTATTCAACACTATTTAAATGAGTTATTTTCATTTTTTTTGAAAGTTATAAAGATTATGCATTCTATTTTTATTTGTATTTATTGTTAAATATTTTATTAAATATAATTTTTTTTTATAAATATTCACGAGTATTCAAAAACATCTATAGTGTAGATATTAAAAAAATATATCAGTATCCGCATAATAAATATCCGTATAACTATAAATATGAATATAGAACGAATATTTATTTAACAGATAAAATAAAAAAAATTATTAGACGGATACCCGATGACATCCTATCCATCAAATCAAATATCGAGGATAAGGAATAGGAGCAAGGCCCGTGAGTGAGCAATTCATTATTACTACTTCTTAAAAGCTGATTAACATGCTAATAACAGTGATGATGGAAGATAAATCTAGAAAAGTCAAACAAGTTCAACAAAGAAAGTATTTTGAAAGGAATAATTAAGAGTTAGAAGGGAGAAATTAGAAGAATGAAATGATATAAGGAGGTGGCTAATAATTACACGACTTCATTGAAAATGTTCCATGTAACTTTCCATCTTCATCATTCAAAAAGGCAGAAGCACACGCCATATGCAACACTGCTACTATTCTCTTCAACGTTCCTTCTTTTCTTTTCTTTTCTTTCTTTCTTTCCACTCCCAGTTTGACGACGCCCAAAGAAAAAGATGCTTCCAGATTTTGTGACGTAACAAGAGCTGCCAAATCTTTCTCCATGCTCACGCGTATCCAAATTTTCTCATTACTTTATTCATTATTCATCTCTCACATTCCACTCCATAACAATTATATCCTAAACGTGACGTGACTCACTCCATTTTGCTCCTACTTTTAAGTTTTAAACCTCTCTCTCGGTTTGCCGTCATTTGAACCTGAAAGTGACACTCTTATTTATCACATCATATCCCACGAGTCTTTTTCATGATAACATCCATTAAAAAAAAAAATACTCAAAAAATTTAACATTAATAAAATATGAGTTGAACTCATATATAAAATATTAACATTATTCTTTATCTAAAATTTTAAGATGATGAATTTATGGGTCTTCAATTTTATATAATACTCAACTTTCTTACTTTTAATCGGTACGATACTTAAACTCATTATTAAATTTTCAGAAAATATCAATAGAGTATTATGAATTGACAGAAAAATGTCAACAAATGGTAGTTTTGGATTATAGTGATGAAGCAATTCTGAAATGATTTGCATTGGCATGGAAGTAATGATTGGAGACTAAGACGGGTATGTATGAGAACAGTTTGAAATGAGAAGACGCAATATTTTGAATCCACGAAAGAAAACTACCCAATTGCATTTGCAGAGTGGAGAGTGAGACCCACCATGAGATTTGTGAGGTCACACCATTAACAGGGTTTCGATGCTGATGCATGAACCTGCAAAGTAAAATGACAATCTCATGTGTGCACGGTTCAGACCACAAGCACGCACGCAGAGACTATATAATATTGGTAAGAATCTACGTGTGAGATTGTGTTACACTAACAAAGCTTCAAAAAGCCATCCACGTGTTAGGTGTGTCATTCTGTGATCTGGTGCAGAATTACCAACAGTGATTCATCATGGTTTCTAAATAAAACATTTTCATACGTGGATACCACCTTTGTGTTTTAAAAACAAAAACGCATGTGACAGTTTTTTCATGTACAAAATCTAATGTCACTTCAAATTGGCATCGTCCTATGTAATCTAAAAGCCATCACATATTGCGATGTCATGCTACCAAGGAGTTAGTGGATAGAGATAACAATAGAAAAAGTTTGGAAGTACATATTATAGTTTACTCAGCTCTAGGATGACATCTCATTCATTTATAAAATATTTGGCATAAAGTTTTGTGATTACTCTTCTAGAAAATATGAGTGTATTTGGGCATGTGATACATATTATCAAAGTTTATATTTATGAAAAATAGACAATGATCGAGTAAAGAGTGTTAGAAAATAAACCTATTAGTGATTTATGATTGCTCTCGTCCTTATCTACTTCGAAATAACAAAGTTTGGTCAGTTTATAATCAGACTCTACTAAACTTAATAAAGATAAAAAGAGATTTATTATAATATTGAATAATGGTTTGTGTATAAGGTGGTCCTTTGATTTAGGTGATCTTTCCTTAATAGACTTTACATATATTTTAAAAATATTATATCATTAATCAACTATCAATAGAGGACCACCGATGATCCCATTGTCATTCTTAAATAAGTGAAGAAGATGTATTCAATTTTCTCATTGATTGAATTTTTTAGTATTCGAGAAACTGTTAACCAATAGTATTGATTACAAAAATAAGTTTAATTATTATTTTGATCCTAATTTTGATTAAAAATTTGTAAATTAATTTTTATTAAATTATGTGTTAATTTGTAATTTGTATTTTTTTAGTTTAAATACAATTTTAGTTTTAATTTTGATTGAAAAGTTACGAATAGATTTTCATTTTTACAATTCGACAATGATACTTTAACCCACTTTTTTTTGACTCACTTTGAACCCACCATTTCAATCACCAATAGATCATCATATCACATCACATCACTAAAAAAAATCAAAATAGATTATTTAATGATGATTGATGTACTAGGTTAAGAATATGTCAAAAAAAGTAGATTAAAATATCATTTTCCTTTACAATTAAGTACTGGATCGATGACATTCAAATCAAATCACAGTGTCTTTTGTAGATTTTTATTTATTTTTAAAATCTTTTAAGGACGTATTTTTGCAACTTTTTTGTCTACATGTCAAGTGTCATGATGTGACGCCTAACAACCACTTATCATTATCTTGTACTCAATTCACTTCTTTTTAGATAGAACAATATTGTCAATCTCTAAGTTATTATTTATATAAATGTTATACTAATATTTATATTAAAATTAATTAATTTATTAAATAATTATGAAATTATTTTTAAACCATTTTAATCTTATAAGAAAAATATGAATTAATACTATAATAATTATAAATACTTACTCTTATAAATAAAACTTAAATTTATTTAATAAATACAATAATATTTATATGATAAATAACGAAGTACTGTCTCACTTAAAATAAAATAAAATATATTATAAGTATTTATCTCACTTAAAAATATTAAAATTTAAAATGAAAATAACTTAAAAAATTATTTTTAGTTTATAGTTAAAAAATATAAAAAATAAATAATTAATATCTACATATTAAATTATAATAATAGTTACTTTTATATCAATAAAGTAATTTAATATGTAATCACTTTAATTATTTTAATTTAATATATTAAAATTTTAATTTTAATAAAAATATTAATCTAACATTTATATAAATAATAAATTAAGTTTTAATTTGAAAAAAGATAACATATTTATAAAAGAATTAGATTAAATACAAGACCATTACACTCATCATTTATACATGACATTACCATTAATATATGACTATGTCATGTGACATTGATAACATTATAGTGTCACTCCAAATAGTTCAAATAGTCCGACACATGAACAACAAAAATTAAAAAGAAAAATTAAATTAAAAAATAATAAAAATTACGAACTAGTATGTGAAATGTGTTTAGAACCATTACTACTTTACTAATTAAAATGATGTAATTGACTCAACTTTTTCAAAAAAGTTAAGACTTAGATTAAAAAAAAATTAACTTTTCAACAAAAAATAGTAATTAAGCCAAAAAGTTAAAATAAGTTTTATTATACACTCCTATAAGTTTTAATGCAATCCAACAGCTGTTTTTTCTTTCCTATCAATTATTAACTCGTTAATTTATAAATTACTTTACGAATTATACATAATTGTAACATCCCATATTATTAGAATCTCTATTAATTAAAGTATTTTATAATTAATATTAAATGTAATAATTACATAAGTATAATCCATGTATTACGATATTTGTCAATAATTTACTTGACAGTTTTTTTTTCTTCTAAAACATTATATTTAATCAAAAGAATAGGAACTTTGTGCAATACAAAAGAATCTATACATAGAGCTTTCACTTTCTATACCACTCCAAGAATATCTCACTATTGCAAACCCTCACCTACATTATTTCTTGCTCGTGAAAAAATACATGATTATAACAAACAGAGACATAACCATAAAATACATGATTATAACAGACAGAAACATAACCATAAACCAGGATAAGCTACTATATTTAAAAAAGAATAAATAATGATTTTCAAACAATTCATTCACTACACACAATTATTTAAACCAACTATAATTTCTACTCCAGAGAATTTTGTGCACTAAATTAACAATTTTGTGCACTAAATTAACCTCAGATTCTTTACATATCATATGAATCCCGATAGATTTTGACATTTAATATTTCGATTATACCTACCTAATCCCTTTTCATATGATAGGGATAACACATTTGTAACACATCATAATGGTTCTCTTTTAAATAAAATCCGTCATAAAAATCTAGGTAATCTCCTAATTGAATTCCTATCAATGCACATTAACAATAAAATGAAATGTTTACTTCCTTGAATGTCATTCCACTTACATCAAAATCAATAACATATACAATATTCTTCATCAAATTTATATCTAAATATGTTCATCTCATTAATTTCATACATTACATCTCTCTTTCTTATATCTAAATATGTTCATCTCATTAATTACATTACATCTTATTTGCAAATCCCTTTCTTTCTTAGCAACAAAATTTGGCCAACAAGTGTTTCGCTTACTTAGCCAACAGGACCCTGCACAATTTTCATAAATTCATCCCGCGAGTCTTATGTCATCCAGCTAAGTGAAACATTCCTGCTTCTCTTACTTTTCACAAAAACATTCTCCCTTGACGGTTGTATCACTCACTGGCAAATCATGCTTCAAATACAACCACTCGTCACCCTTTTTTTATGGTGGTGTGTAAAATGATTGAATTAATATTAATTAAAAGAAACATAATCTAATTTTATAATAGTAGCACAGTTAACACTTTACAACGGTAAAAACTAAAGTTTCAGATCATACATTAGTATATTTCTCAAAATTTCAATAATATACATTAATGTTTATCAATATTACAGATAAAAAGGCAAATGTTTTAAGTTTATAATATAACTTTTTAAGAAAACCGTTAAAATGGTATTGTATTAAACTTCTATTGACATGTTATAGACGACCATTTCTCGGGGTTTTTTTCTTCCAAATTTCTGATTCTTTGATAAATGTCTCTTTAAATAAATTTTATAGTTTAATTAAACACGTTTCCAACGGGTTCAACAGATGTTTTATCCAACAGACAGATTGAATCCAGATTTCTGAGTATTCATGTAAGTTTCCTGCCATACCTTTGATTTGTTTAGGAAAAACATTGACTAAGAAACTTAGTAGAATAGAAGTTCTATATAGATAGATAGAATTATGGGCTGAAATAATCTATAAAAATATTTTATCTTTAGTGTTGATAAGATCTGATTCCATAATGATCAGATCAAGTTAGATGAAAGAAATCTTCCATTCAAACGTGATGGGTTGAAGCTGGAGGCACTCACCTTCGTTCATTTGTAAAGACTCAAAAACGAACAATTCCTTTGTTGCTAAAGAACCCCTAGGGGTATTCCAAAATATTTGCATCTGTACCTATATTGAACAAAGAAAACAACGAGTGAGGTGTTCGGATATTTAACTTTCTAAAGTTAAAAATTATATTGAGCCACCAACACTAACCATAGTAATAATTGTCACGCGAGTATCTTGCTAAAGCAAGTGCGGAGCTTGTAGTTGTAGGAATCCCGCGCTCCAAAAGCACAAAGAATGCTTTCTTGATAAATAAGCCAATGATTAGACTCCCTACAATTAATATTTACCTTAATTTCATAAATTAAGAGAATTGAAGCCATGTAACTACTCAATGTAATGTTCTGATTCATATTAGAACATATATTCCAAATTTTATAATTCACTTACTGCATCAATTAAAGAAACATTCTTCAAATGAAACACATTTTAATCCTCTAAAAATTAACTAAAAAATGTTTTAACAGCGTTCCAAAAACATTAGTTTAAAAACTTCCTTATAATGTCTTCTATTTTCCACCACTTGACTGTCCACTTAAACTAAAACGCAACCCAAACAAAGACCATAATCATTAGCAAATGTCGATCTAATAATGAATGAAAAGGCTAATGTAAAAGTCAATATGTGTGTCACAACAATGCAGATAGTAAAGGATGATTGTTCATAATAATACAGTCCAAGCCTCAATTCAATATATGAAAACAGTAAAAAGTCACTTAAAAAAATATACAACTAATAAGTTTTTCAATTTTGATGGGTTTTATAAGCCGAATATGGTCATTAGGCTGAAAATTTAACTGCTTTAGGGCAATTGAATTATGTTGTAAGATTAAATGCAAAACAAGAGGGCTTCAAGCTTTATGGCATATACCATGATACGCACAATGTAATACACATATCTCCTCTATCAACCTTCACAAAATTAAATATAAAAAAATTAGTCAATCAACAACAGACTTTTAAGTTTCATGAATCAATTGTAGGTATAGCATACATAATGATTGTTGCATAGTACACGACTTTCAGTACCAAGATTCATCCAAACTGCAGTGAAGTTCTACAAAGTGTCAATATAATATATTTACCAGATTTGATCACTTCAGTTACAAAAGGAATGTCGAATTTGCAACTCAAGTCTTCGAAATTGATGCAGGTGATTTGCCAGAACCTTCCAATACTGCCGTGGGATCAGAGAACCTGGTTGAAGTTTCGTCTGGTCCTTCCAAATTTATTTCACTGAAGCTTCTTTTCTTTGATGGAGTATTTGTATTTGTGCTTTCATTTTCCTTCTGCTTTCCCTTGCCTTTTTCTTTTCTGTTGCCAGCCTCCTTTTCAGATTGCGGTTCTCCATTAGGAAGCGGAAACAATGGAGGCTCCTGGCCACTCAATCGACAAAACACTCGCTCAACAGTTTCACTTATCTCTTTTCCCAGGCCATTATTGTCTACAATTAAATCCCAAACTGATTTTGAGGCTTTTTCAAGTACAGAAGCTCTGCATGAAATAAACATTCATGTAAGAAAAATACAGAAGACCAGAGATCGAAGTATTCTTCTAAGGTATACAATGATAAACATGAAAATACAATCCTAATGGGAATAATGACTTCTAACAACATAAGAATTCTTCAAAGGCCTACATGAACATCTACAACAAAACACAATAGTTATTCAGGAATAAGAGGGTAAATGGAAGAACTTAATGGAGTGTGCCAGAAAGAGCAACTAAGAATTATTTTGAAATTGTACTACCAAGTAGCTGTACATTGAGGAACCCTGCTTATGAACTGTTTTAACCAATCCAATTCCAAACACACAGCTTCTACTTTCCAAACATGCAAAATCGTTGTGGGGCAGGGTATAAAAGGTTAATATCAGAAATGAGTAAATTGCTGCGGCAATCCTCTGAAAATTAAAAACTATCACTTTGTTTTTGGCCTCTACAGAATTTTGGCATTAGTGTTGACCTCACAACAATATAAAGCAAAATCAATTATAAGAAAATTGACATTAATTTTAGTTACTCAAACTCACAGTCTATACACAGATGACAGAACGATGATTTTGATGCAAATACATGGTTCCTTAATAACAGGCACCTAAGCATTGTTATCGTACATTGATTTGGAGATGAGCACAAAGAACCAAATTTGAGCATGCAAATCTAGGCATTGACAGCAACACTGGTGCAACTTATGCAAGAGCTAAGAAGCCCACATAGAGATAAGGTTGGATCTTAGGCAGATATTCCAACACACTTTGGACTTTCTGGATGGTGGCCGGAGGATGAAAAGACTATAGATTTGAATTTCAAAGTTTGGTAATCTAGCATAATATGTGACTTCAAAGCTGGATAAACAACATAAAACCACTGAGGTAGAAGAAACTTAAATTTTCAAGTGGATCCAGCACACTTAAAACACAAAAATATGGTGCAGTCAATAAGTTACCCGACCAGTAGAATGCGTTATGCCATATAGTGTGTAGAAAATTACTGATCTTTGAGAAGATTTACGCCAATGCTATGGATAATTGAAAACTACAAAATATTCCAGAATGACCACACCATATTTGTAGGATTTTCTCCCTTGCATTCAAAATTATTCCACTATTTAATTGTTGAGTAAAATAACATCATGCAAGCAGAATAGATCGTGTGTGTTCAAAACTTGGAAACCAAGTCCGGAGTTGGGTCAGAATTTGAACCTCTTCAAATATTTGTACTATTCTATTACAACCAAACATAATTTATTCATCCCTTCTGCGTACTGGTTGTCACTTATTTGCAGATTGGTTAGGTTCAGGCAGCTAAAGAGTACTAGAACGTTCAACATTGAACATAGAATACAGCAAAGTAGTACATGCAAGGAAATAGTGTGAAGAATCAAGAGGAATCGAGTATTAATTAAGGGTCGCCTTTTCAGGTTTTGGTAGCCAAATAAGTAACGAGTTGGCCCCGGTAGATAGGTTAGGAAAAATAATAACATTCCATTATATAATTCTATAAAAATATTTTTTTGAAATGTACCTTAAAATGCATATAACAAAAAATAGATCTAATATGATACTTAATATAAGTTTATGTGTTATATAGTATCTTGCGTTAATTTTTCTTCATGATAAGCTATTTATAATTTTTAATTTGCCGACTAACATATGGAAATGCACTGCAGACCATAGCATATTTGCTATTTTCATGTGTAGCGAGAGTATTGTTCACACTGGCTAATGCAGCAATGCTACGGAGGCAGCTGCACTTTATCAATATACATGTCTTTTAGCTTAATTTGGAACATGACAGGACTTGTCTGAAGTGCACAGATTTGATTTATGTTCTTTATAAGAATAATTCAATGACCATAACCCTCTAACAAAATTCAGAATTCAGAATATAGAACATTTAGGTTCATGTATCACTTACTCAAGTTCTTGCCGAAGAGCATCAAAGAGCTCTCTTTTAGTTTGTTTTTCAGCACCGGGGGTGTTAAGAACCTTACTCTGCTCAGCCATCTTTATAGTAGTACTCTTCAATTCCTCCTGTATGAAACACAAAAACGATCAGACTACAGATCAGAGCAACTTGAAGAGAAATAGACAGGTAAAGACGCTATAGAACTTCCAAAATATTTCTACGAGGATTCGAAATCGAAAAAAATAGGAGTGTAGAAATTACATTGGCTTTGAGCTGGTTGATGATCTTCAATCTGAGTGCATCAATTGAGCCGTCGTTCATCAGCGACTCCAACACATCTTCAGGAGTGATTATTGAGGAAGAAGCCATACGTAATTGTCCGCGTTTAACCGTAGCCGAAGCGAAAACGCGGAAGAATTTCGATCTTCGTAAGAATCTTGGGTACGGACAAATGTCGGTTTAAAAACGCAGTTATACGAAGGACGATAACAATTCTGAACTCTGAAAAAGCTAATACAGTGAATTTGACGGAAGGAGAACGATCCTGATATCTGAAAACCCTAACACGATAAATGAAAGAGGAAGAAGACACGGAGACCAGTCACGCTGATCGCACCTCCTGATATATATATATATATATATATATATATATATATATATATACAAGTTT
>Ga0214545_1002840_pt1 | contig 33233 bp, 19 predicted proteins | sample CNSS4metaG_FD_160064 | JGI IMG/M metagenome (GOLD analysis project Ga0214545, IMG submission 160064) | Root nodule microbial communities from cowpea collected in UCLA plant growth center, Los Angeles, California, USA - CNSS4 | ecosystem: Host-associated > Plants > Roots > Nodule | place: USA...
ATCTTTTTATTGGTAAGTAGCCCTTTTCGGGTTAGTTGAAAGACCAAGAATGGCCTCTTTGAAAGAAGACGACAGACATGTTGGGAAGGAAAAGGAAGGAGATGTGGCCTAAGTAGGTACAACAAACTATATATATATATATATATATATATATATATATATATATATATATAAATACTCTCTTTCATTGCTTCACACCACCCTTCCATTGACATCATTGTCACGCTTGTGTGTACGTATTTTTTAAATATACATGATATTATATTAATAAATGATGATAATATAATGTTATTAAGTTAATATATAAAATAAAATTATATTTATTAAAAATAAAGTGAAATATATAAGAAAAAATAAGAGAATAATTGTTGATAAATAGAAAAAAAAAAGTTTGTAAAAGTAACGGTCAATTTTTCAAAAATTTAATAAATAATTATATTTTAAAGGGTAAAATTGATATTTTAAAATGTGGACGCAAAAGAGGGAATCATCTTTATATATTGTTATATATATATATATATATATATATATATATATATATATATATATATATATATATATATATATATATATATGTAAATAATTAAGAGTTAAATATGTTTTTGGTCCCTTAACTTTTAGTAAATTCTGGAATTAGTCTATTTCGAAACATTGGACCAATTTAGTCATTCATCTTTCGAAATACGTGAATTTAGTTCTTTTAATCAAATTTTGTTGAGTTTATTTGACATTGAAGCGTGTTTCATAATAATATTTGACTTAACATTAAAGCAAAAATATGTCAAACAGTATAAACATCTCAAAGACAATCCTGAAATGCGTACGAAACATCAAATAAACCCAACAAAATTTGATTAAAAGGACTAAATCCACGTATTTTGAAAGATGAAGGACTAAATTAATTCAAAGTTTCGAAATGGACTAATTCCAAAATTCATTGAAAGTTAAGGGACCAAAAACATATTTATCCCAATAATTAAATGTGATAGGATTGTTATATTTTATTAGCCAATTTATTAAAGTGATCTGATAAATTATATATATATTTATATATATATATATATATATATATATATATATATATATATATATATATATCATGAAAATATTAACTGTGTAGATACCGTGATATTCTAATTTGATGAAAGGGACAAATTAGGAATACATCTTCATGAAATAGTAACGAACAAAGGCTAGTTAAAGGATTTATGGTCCCCATATGAGAGCGTTCAAATTCATTTTGTTCTTTTCTCTTTCTCCCCATAGGAAGAAAAAATCTAGAGGAAACTTAGGGTGCTCTATAGTTGGAAGACCAGATACCAAACTATTATCGTTTCCAATAATGATCAATCTAGGTATGCTTCCATTTTTAGTTCTTTGGAGTATGGAAATTGTTTAATTATTTATAGGGTCTATTGCTCTTTATATTTTCGTAAACCAAAAATTCTTAGCCAACATTCTATATGCAGGAAAATCACTTATTGTCCACAACAATGCAAGTATAATGTTAATTAATAAAATCACTCAAAATGCGGCTAAGAAATTAGTTAGTTAGATGCTCAATGTTAATGTGGAAAAACAAACATCAGTCAAGTACCACTAATATTACATTAATAGTTAAACCTTGAAAACCTAGTCAAATGGGGTAATTGACCAAAGGTTTATAAGACCAAATTTTGTACGAATGAGAAAAACCATAAAATGGTCTAAAGTAATCAAACCAAGATAAATTATAACGTCACATTATCATGGGATAGTTTTAATTATAGTCATTATCATGATTTGAGAATGTAAGTTTGCCTATTGATACAGATGTCTGGTAGGTTTTTGTTTTGACCAACACCTTGACATTTGACTTCAATATGATGTTTGATATTACTGCCTTGCTCCAATATACTCACTAGTTCCGTAAAGTTTAATGGAAATAATCATAGCTAGCTGATTACGAAGTGAACAACCTAAGTTAAGGCTATTTGAAGCTAGTGATGAAATATTACAAGGCAGAAACGATAAATGTGGAATAAAAAAGAAATAAAATTCTACCATAAGATGAATCAATATTTGAAGTTCTTAGTCTCATGGGAATATCAAAAAGGGGTATAGTAGTGACCAATGGTGGATCTTGACCAAAAGTTTTGGAGGGGTATAAATAATATAAATCTTTGATCATTAGATTGTTGGATCATTAATACAATGTTTCAAAAAATAGTTTCTTTAACTGGATAATTTGATCATTAGTATAATACTGTGAAGAAGTATAATCTATCTTGTTTTCATCTTCACGAATAACTTTCTTTTTTTCACTTGTAAACAATGAATTTATTCTTTTATTCTTCATCAATATACCTATTTTTTTAAATAATATTAAAAAATAATTTATCATAATCTAATAAAAAATTAAGAGACGTAATTATTAAAAGAAAAATATATTATAGTTAAGTCACAATTAAAAAATGGTTATGGAAAAACACATAATACATTATTTTTTCTTCTATATTCATAAAAAATGAATATACCAAAGGCTTATGAGATAAAAATAAACAAAGTTAACTATTAAATTAATATTCCATTATCGAGTAAGATAAAATAGTTATCTTTTTTGCTTCAAAAAAGAAATAGGACAAATGAGAAATGAGAGAAAAAATAATGAGGTTATATCTAACTCCCTTTTTTCTTCAAAAAGAAAAAGAAAAAGAAAACATGAGAGTGAGAGATGAGTACAATTTGTGTAAAACTAACAAGACAATGAGAAAGGAAATAAAAAATATATTAATAAAGATTTCATTTAATTATTCTTTTGGTTCTTGTTTTCGTTCAAAAATGTTAAGTTGGTCCTCTAGTTCTTTTTAGCCTCAATTTGGTTCTAAATTTTGAAAAACTTATGCAATTTGGTCATTTTCATTAAATTTCTTGAAATAGATAAATAAATTTTCATTAAAATTGGTGCAGTTAATAAAGATGGTTTGTTTTGTTGGTTTAATTAACATAATCCTAATGTCAAACTTGATGAAAATCCTTGATCTGCTTTAATAAATTTAACAAAAAGTTCCAAATTGCATCGATTTTTTAAAAGTCGGGACCAATTTGAGACTAGAAAAAGTATGAGAATCAACTTGACATTTTTGGATGAAAACAATGAAAAAAAGATTAATTAAACCTAAATATTTTTATTCTTTATTATATTTAATTTTATGTTTTATTATCTATTAAACATTAATTGTTGTGTTTTATGAAAGGAATAAAATGACAAACAATTTAATTTCCATGAATTTCTAAAATATACTACCTATAATTTAAAAAAAATTCAAATTTTTTTAAGAATTTCAAAAATATATATATAATTTAAAAAAAACTCAAAAATATTTGGGAGGCAATGGCCCCTCCCAGCCCTTACCATGATCTACCACTAGTAGTGACCTATGTACTCATGTGTTCAAGAGTATCTTGTGCTTTTTATTTTTGTAATCAGTGGTTTATTATGGAACCCTTTGAATGTTCCTTGAAGAAGAATTGTACATAGTCCAAAATTTTAGGATAAATCAAAATAAAAACATTATGTTATTCTTGGTCTTTAGATGATTTCTTGTTAAAAGTTATACTACTTTCGCCGGAAAGTCTCATGCTCTTTATAAATCTTCCTTTTATAACTGATATGTTATTTTAGTTTAAACTTAAGATGTTTAAAAGAAAAAATATTTGCTCAAATATAATGATGCCATTAGATCATAATAACAACTTCAACACTTATTTTTCAACACTTATTTTTTCACTTACAAAACTTATCTCAAAGTTTTAGAAAAATTATAAAACTTTTACAAATAGATTATATAAAGATTGGCTGAAATAAATTAATCCATTCAAATAAATTTTAATCCATTCGAATAAATATCTTAATGGAATGTCTTGTTTAAATATTTTAATCCATTCATTAAAAGCATTAAAATTTGAAATTGAAGTGTCCTTAATCCACTAAAACAATATGAAATTTAAATGCTTAAATATTCAAGTAAAAAAATAAATTCAAATTATTAAATTATTTCTCATTTCAAATCCAAAAAAACTTAAAAGAACATTTTAATAGATTAAATATATTTTAATCTATTAAAATAGAAGTAAAGATTTCAAACAAAGCTAAATAGTTTTCAAATAAATTGTTTTCTTTCCCTATGTTAAATAAACATAAACAAATCACCTACAAAAATTTTAACATAAAGTTATCATCAATTCCATATCAAATCTTCAAACTCTAAACTTGTTTCAAGTATCGTTAAGCAAATAAAAATCAACCCACCTATTCAAAGAAATTTGAAAAAAATGTTGAGAGCATTATCCATTTGACTTGAGTGAGTGAATAATAATGTTGGGAGTGAATAACTACAAATCTAACCCAACCCAAATCATACTCAAATTTAATTTCAAGATTTCATCTCAATAATATGTAATTATAAATAATCATATTAATGAAAACGTGTTTTATATAAATTATTGATATTTTAATAATTTATGTGAGCACTATATCACTTTTGTTTTCTTGCAACATAAAGTGCACCCTATATCTAACCTTTTATAGATTAATAGATGAAAAATAAAAAATTCAAATTTTTTTTTGAATTCTGTAAAGAAAATATATAAATAACTTAGATTATTAAAAGTTATCTACTAAAATATTCAATAATTCTTAATTGGGCAATTTATGTTAAAATCTATAATTTAATTGAAAATTCATTTCACATTAATTATGTTTACAAAATTAATTTAAAATTATTTAATATTTTATTCATATGTATCAAAATTAACATGACATATTTTTATAAAATACAAAAACAAGAATATATTTAAATTGTTTTTAATATATTTCATTGATAGAGTAAAAATTCAATGCACTCTTAACTCTCTCTCTGTACATACATTTCAAATATAAACAACCTGAAAAATGCATGTTATTGTCTTTGTATGAGGCAGTGTGCTTAACGTTTTCAAAATTACTTGATTTTTTCGGTGCATAAAAAATCAAAAATTAATTCTTGCATGTTCTTTTATATTAAGGAAGATATATAACCATATAAGCTATCAATAGAAAATTAAAATGATAACTATTTTATCTAAATAATGATAATTGATTTTTAATAAAATATTAAATTGAGATATTTAAGATTTAAATATTTTATAAAACATTAATAAAGTGGTTGTTTAAAATAATAATGTAGATATGTAACTTTAGAAAATTTTGACTTTTTGTTATGTCCAACAGAAAATGAGACTAACCATAAAATAAGTTAAGTGACACCATAAATAGATATGTACAGGTGGAGTTTATGTTATTGATGATGTATTATGTAGTTACATACCAATAATGTGTTTTAATCTTAGGTTCTATGAGAAAAAGAAAATAGATATAAAGGTTGAAAGCACCATAGTAGAAGAAACATCGAGAGTAAGTGTATCAATTACAAAATCAAAGGAACAATGACGACCACAATACCTGCATGTTACAACATATCTATAGTTAATTCTAATCAATTTTGGAAAACCGATAAAGTCCTGAAAACAGAGCTCCCTATTTTGGCCATTCAAATTGCTTTTGTTGTTGTGTTATCTCGTCTATTTTCCATAATCTACAAACCTCTGCATCAAACTCGTCTCATTTCACAAATCTCAGTAAGTAAATAAATTTTGAAGTTTTTTTGTTTACTAAATTTATCTCCAAATTTCTGATACATGGCATTCTAACAATGTAATGTGTGGGCATTCTAAATTATAATTATGTAGGTTGGTTTCCTATTGACACCGCCATTACTTGGAAGATTCACAACAATTTTTGAGTTCATTTTTCCGGTAAATGGGATTATCAACGTCGAGATCCTTTCCCACGTTGGTCTCATTTATTATGCATTCCTTAGTGGATTGGAGATGAACTTAAATACCATTCTAAATGTGAACAAGAAAGCTGCAAGTATCGCAATTGCTGGGATCGTCTTTCCCATACTCGTTGCGCCATGCTTATATGCTTTGTTTCGAAAAGTTTATGGACATAGTATGATGTTTCCCCTTGAAGAAAGTACAAATAATGCTTTTATAGTTTGGACTTTAGTTCTCACCGTTACAGGTTTTCCTGTGGTAGCATACACACTTTCTGAGCTTAAGCTCCTTTATACTGGTCTTGGCAAAGAGGCTTTAACAGCAGCCATGATTAGTGACACCTATGGTTGGATTCTTTTCACTTTATTTGTTCCATTTTCAATTAATGGTAAAGGAGCTGTCTACACTATGTTATGCACGATAATATTCATTGTTGTGTGCATCTTTGTGGTACGCCCACTCATTCAATGGTTTATTGATTGCAAGGCAGACAAAGATGAATGGAATGATAACCAATTACTCTTTATAATGATGGGGGTTTTAGCTTGTTCATGTATTTCAGATTTTCTTGGTTCACATGCCATTGTTGGGGCTTTTGTTTTTGGATTAATTTTACCTCATGGGAAATTTGCTGAATTGTTCATGTCAATATCAGATGATTTTGTTGGCGGCTTTTTAGTACCCCTCTTCTTTAGTGGAACTGGGATGAGACTTATGTTGATCGCAGTTTTCTCCCAAGGAAGCTGGCCCTTTACAATTGTGATTATACTCTCATTATGTGCTCTAAAGATTTTAAGCACTTTATTTGTCACCTTTTTCTTTGGTATGCGTATTCTAGATGGTTTGGCCTTGGGCTTGATTTTGAATAATAAAGGTGCCATGGCATTAATAATGTTGAACATTGCTTGGGATAAAATGGTATTGATCTATTTAAAACGTTGTATTTAATTACTTTAGTTTCTTAGATATACAATTGTAGTCTAATCAATAAGTTCTTGTGATGTGTTATTGCAGATATTTTCTGTACCTACCTATGCCGTTCTAACTTCTGCTGTTCTTCTAATGACCATAGTTGTGTCTCCCATCATCAATGTCATCTACAAACCAAGACAGAGATTTGAACAGAACAAGCTAAAGACCATACAAAAACTAAGACTTGATGTAGAGCTCCGAATTATAGCATGTGTTCATAATACTCGCCAAGCTGCAAGTGTGATTAGCTTAGTTGAATGTTTTAACGCCATGAGAGTTTCCCCTGTGTACGTTTGTGCCTTGTACCTTGTCGAACTTACTAGACGTGTTGCTGCCCTAGTTGCTACACATATAGGGAAGCCTAGTTGCCAACTTGGAGAACAAAACCTAACCAAGTCACAAGAAGAGTTAGAAAGCATTCGTAACACATTAGATGCACTTGGAAAGACATATGATGCTATTAGAGTTGAGACCTTAAATGTGGTGTCAGCATATACAACTATTCATGAGGACATATACCACTCAGCAGATGAGAAACGTACAAGCTTAATTCTTCTTCCATTTCACAAACAATTAACCTTAGAAGGTACTTTAGAAGTAACCAGTGTTTTATACAAAGATATAAACCAAAATGTAATGCAAGGTGCTCCTTGCTCTGTGGGAATATTTATTGATCACGATTTTGGGTTAGTTCCTAAAATGAACCTTCATATTCGTGTGGTCTTTGTTGGGGGCCCTGATGATCGTGAAGCCTTAGCCATTGCATGGAGGATGGCAAGACGTTCAGGAACACAACTCTCAGTGGTTCGAATTCTTCTGTTGGGTGAAGCAGCAGAAGTAGATGCTTCAATTCATGATGAAGTACAAGGGATATTATCTACGGTAATAGATACAGACAAACAAAAAGAGTTAGATGAAGAGTATATAAGCATATTCAGACTTACAGCAGTTAACAATAATGATTTAATATCCTACTCGGAGATGGATGTTAATAGTGGTGAAGATATTCCTGCAGTCCTCAATGAGATAGAAAAATTTGGTTGTGATATTTACATAGTTGGACAAGGAAATTGTAGGAACTCTAAGGTCTTCTCAAATTTGTTGGAGTGGTGTGAGTGCTTAGAACTTGGAGTTATAGGGGACATTTTGGTTTCAAACAACTTTGGTTCGCGCTCGTCTGTGCTAGTTGTTCAACAATATGGATATGGAGGAATGGATTTTGGAAATAATCTTAACCAGAAGGCCACTAACAAAGACATGTTTGAGTCTATTGTCTGAAGACAGAATAAGCATGAAGGTTTACAATGAAGCACAACGATTTTAAAGAAAATGTTTTCTCAGCTTAATGTATATCAACTTACAGTATATAAGTGGTTGTAAACCATACTTGATAAACCAGTTTTGTAAGACTGAATTAGACTTAAAATTCACTTCTTAATAAATGTTATTATTTGCCCAATATCATATAATTTCTTTTGTGTTTAATTTTTGTTTAGTTTTGGTTTTATATCATTTTATATTCCTCAATTAAACTAATAAATGAATAAATTTCACTTTGCTTATATTTCTCAACCTCTTTTTGAATACTAAATTTAATTATTTTTTAAAATCCAGTTTTTCTTTCCACTTTCCACTTTTATTTGGTAAACACATGAATTTATGCATCCTTATTCAACTTAGTTTTTAACTTAGTTAGTTTTAGTTTTATCATTTTCCTATTCTCTGTTATATTTGGATATACTCTTTTTACTTGATCACATGAATCTGAGGTTTGCATACTTGAACTAACATACAAAGAGAAATAATAATGATAAATTAATGATATAATATCCTTTTTATTTTCTTCTACTATCGATGACATCATTTGCTCAATTACTGATATAATGACACCAAAAATAAATATGTATAGGTGGAATTTATGTTGTTGATGATGCACTCTATTGTTACATACCAATAATGTGTTTTAATCTTAGGTTTTGTGAGTAAAATAAAAAAGTTATAAAGGTTGAAAGCACCATAGTAGAAGAAACATTGAGAGTAAGTGTAACTTATAGTATCTTTCTTCTTACGAAGTAACACCCCTATAAGAAGGCCATGTTGTGAATTCTTTGTACAAAAGTTATCCCTAGTATTCAACCTTTGTTTTGGTTGTAGTAAGAAGTTATGGAAAAAATATTTGAAGTTCTTAGTCTCATGGAAATATCAAAAAGGGATATTGTAGTGATCTATTTACTTGTGTTGTGAAGAGTATCTTGTGCATTTTGTTTGTAATCAATGGTTGATCGTGGAACCCTTTAAGAGTTTCTTAAAGAAGAACTATACATAGTCCAAAATATTAGGATAAACCAATAATAAAACATTATGTTGTTCTTGCTCTTTAGATTATTTATTATTAAAGATTATAATACTTTTGCTAGAAAGTCTTATGCTCTATTAATCTCTCTTTCAGAACCTGTGTTGTTTTAGTTTGAACTTAATATGTTAAAAAAGGGAAAAATACGATTTCAATTTGATTTGCTCAATATATTTATGTCATTAAGTCAATATAACATCTTTAACAAGTGTTTTTTCACTTACAAAACTTATCTCAAAGTTTTGGAAAAATTATAAAACTTTTACAAATAGATTATTTAAGGGTTGCTTGAAATATCTTGCATATATAGTTGCGCGTTTAATGAATTTTTTTTTATCTAAACATTCTAATAAATGCTAATCCATTAAGATCATTAAAATGTGAAATTTAGTGACGTAATTAAATTCAAATGCTTAAATATCGAAGTAAAATAACAAATTCAAATTATTAAAATATTTTTCATTTCAAATCCAAAAAATTTAAAAGAACATTTTAATAGATTAAATATATTTTAAATTATAAAAATCTAATTAAAGATTTCAAGCAAAGCTAAAAAAATTTCAAATAAATTGTTTTCTTTACCTATGTTAGATAAACATAAAGAAATGACCTACAAAATTTTTAATATATAAATTATATTCTACATATATAAGTATAGTATCATAAGTTATCATCAATCGCATCAAATATGCAAACTCTAAACTTGTTTGAAGTACCCTTCACTATGAAAAAAATAATGTATTTGCAATGTAAGAATTCCTAACTAATCACTCGCTAATCTCTCACAAAATGGTTTTACAAGGGATTAGCGAATGATTAGCTAGGGATTATTCCGTAGCTAAATTATAGGTAGCTAAATGGCAAGGCAATCATAGTTAGTTTTGAAATGGTGATTTAAGCCAAGAAGGGGGGGGGGTTGAATTGGCTATTTAAAACTTTTTCGAAAGCTTAAAACTCTTTTTCAATTGAATCAAATAGACTGGAAAGTTAGGATGTAAAAGCAGCATACCAATACACTTTCAATCAGTTAAAAAATAAAACAACAGACTAATTTGTTCTTGAGTTATGAAACAATCGATTAAAAAGACAAATCGGTTAACTAAAATACTGGAGATTTATGCAGAATGTAGAATTCGCAGATTTAACTCAAACATCAATCTTTTATATACAAGACTTGTTCCAATCAATATTTTTAACAAGTATATAGCCTCATATTACACAAGAACGCATTAAATCACACCAAAGAATGAATTGTTTGGTTTTCTGGAGTTTTTAAAGAGATTCAAAGTGAGTGAGATGAGGGAGAGAGAATTGCACAATTGTTTTTATACTGGTTCACTCGCTAATCACACCACTATATTCAAAAGTTTTACAAATCACACACCAAGATTACACTTTTCAACAAAGAAACTCACAAAATTTTTGACTCACACAAAAATATAGACACACATCCTGCAAGAATCACACTTACAGACCTGAGATGACATCAGGAAAACAAACCAGAGGCACAAGAACATCTAAACCTAGTGGTGATTGTCCCTAGCCAACCATACATGTGTTCTTTAAGCTACTCACAAGCCAAAATGCCTCCAAGATCAATCAAGATCTTCAAATAACGAGTTGCAACTATGTATTGCAGAGAGAGAATTTTCCATAGAAAAATGATAAAGTTTCATGCTCAAAACTCATAAACGTACACTTGCTATCGAAAACACAACATATATATATATTGGTTTAAATGAAATCAGTCGATTGAAACTGATTTCACTTGACTTAAGTGAAATCAGTCGATTGAAAAATAATTCAACTGATTGAATGCATTCACACCATAAACTATATAATGCAAGCCTTTTAACCTATTAAAACCCATTTTAACAGATTATAAAAGACATACTAAGGCACACAAGACATCTAACCTATGTCATATAGCCTACCAACATGATATATCACAAAAAGATTACATTTAACATGTTATTTTCATATTTAACACACTAAAACTTAATCTTCAAGTGGATTTTCATCAATCTTCATCAAACACCTATGATCTTCATGCACTTGGCTTTATCAATTATTTTCTTCAAGCTTGCTTGTGCTAACATTCTCTCTCTGAATTGATGAAACCAACATCCTCGAGTTGAATTGATGAGCTAAGATCCATAGAGAAACCTGAAAAATCTTTTGTATACAAGATACCAAAATACCAAACATACATCCAAGCAAAAGCGCAAAAGCACAAAAGCATACATACATATCACCTATGCATATGCTCCCCATATCACTAATGTGATTAATCATCAAATTTTAGATTAAGTTTGCAATATTACATTGTTTCAGCAGATTTCATTCAGGTTTTCCAATTAAACTCAAATTTACTCATTTCTCTCCCCCTTTGGATTCATCAAAAGAAAGTAAATGCATAAATCCATTTGGAAAAATGAAAATTTTCATTAAATCAATAACATAAAGGTGTATCAAGGCACCTAATACGAATACAAACACACAAGAAGAAAAACAAAAAGGAAAAATAGATCATGAAGCTGGGACTGATATAATCAGTCGATTGAAATTTGAAAATAGCCGATTAAAAAACTAAAGCAGACAGACAAACACAAAATGTAGCACAAAAATGCAATACATGACCTATGAGCCATCCTTTTCACTCATTCCTAGGGTTGTCTCTGTTGTAGACATTGGAGAGGAGGTCATGAACGTTATGTAGTTGATCATCCAAGTCTTGAAACCTTGTTGTGCAATAAGCATGGTGTGCATTTTGTGCCATGTTGAGATCTTAAAGCTGGTTGAGGACCATCCTCTCAAACTGGGAGTATGCAGGTTCAGTGTTCTCAAGAGGGTTATAAAGCTCAATTACCATGGGTTGGGGTTCATCTTCCCCTTGGTTTCCTCCATTAATTCTCGCTTCATGGTCATTGGCTCCAACTTCAATATTTGCACCATGATCTCCTGCAACCAACCAAGTGTTTCCTATCTTGGTGAATCCCATCTTGTGCATATTCAATGTGGAAACATGATTTAGAAGACCAGTAGACTCCTCAAGCTCTCCTTCGACATCCAAACCAAAGTGCCTAATGAACTTGGAAATGAGCACCATATAAGGAAGCTTGAAATCCGTGAGCCTCTTTCCCTTCATCATGTGGTCACGAATGGTGTATGTCCAATCACCATAACACCATTTTGAATGTAGTACATCACCACAAGATCACCTTCATTCAAGGTTGACTAATTGCTCCCCCTAAGCATGATGATCTTGGTCACCACCATGGCTAATACCCTTTCCTCCACACGTAGCCTCCCCACATGAAAATTTCTGGTTTGCTCACCATGATTACGCACACATTGGTTGAAGTATTGCACCTTGTTGAATTCATCTACTACACTAGTTTCACCCTTGCGAACTTGCATACCTTTTTGCCTTAGGCCAGCCACATCCTTCCATGTTTGCCTAGTGATTTCCATCTCCACACCTTTGACACTTGTTTTAAGAATGCCATTGCTGAACTTGAGGTTGGCATAGAACACCTTCACCAAATCTAGATACATCTTGCCTGAAAGCTCAAGGAATATCTTCAATTTTTGAGCTTTGAGATGTTTCTCAAAGGTGCCAAAGTTCTCTACCTTTAGCCATGACATGTGTATCACCTTACGAAGGATTATTTGCTTCCTATTGATTTCAATCAAGAGGGTTTGAATGCTGTCTTCGTGCCCTTCAAACCATACTTCGAGCCTTCCATGATTCAAGGCATTGGGAGAGGATATAGTAGGTGGGGTGGAGTTTTCATCATTTGAGGGGGTTGTTTGCTGTCTTCTAGGCATGGTGAATTGTAGGTTTGGCTCTTGCTAACAAATAGGAATGCCAACGCATGATGCTTATGCAAGTATTTATAGAATCAACATGTTAATTTTCAAAATTAGTCAATTAATTTGTACAAATTTTCTGGTTTCAATGCAGTACAGGAAATCACAATCAATTAAATGTGAGGGAATTTGTATCAGAGTATGCAATGATGTGTTTCCCATGCCTTTATGAACAATCCACTCACAAACAGTTCATATATAATGCATGCACATTGGAAATCATGTAATTAAAGCACTTTATGGTCAATGCAACCTGAAAAGTTGATTTTAGCTGATGTAATAGTTGTTACATGGTACTACAGTCCAAACATAGTCATGTGATGGATAGTTAGACTGGGTCAATAAATTAAAATCAATTCAAGCAAATCTACATCAACATATGTGATTTTAACACATAAAAATACAAAGTCAGTTGACTAAAACTATACTAGACAACTGATTTTTGGTGTAGTGACAATTTTAAGTGAAATCTATGTGTTGATTTGGCAGTTTTAGCTGAATAAAAATTTCAAATCTCACGAAATTCATGTAAGACCAATTTAAATGAAATATATGTGCTATTTTTTAAGAATTAGTAGATTGAAACAGTTCCAAAACACAAATTATGTAGATTTTGATAGTTTAAGTGAAATATTTGTTGAATTTACAAATTTAGCTGATTGAAATTCTGGTAGTTCACAAACTATGTAGATTTTATCACTTTAAATGCAACACACACATGATCTAATAAAATTAACAAGCCAAACGGATATCAACATACATTCTTCATGTCAAGAATACCTAATTCAGTTCTAAGCTTATTAAATCTATCACGTGCAATAAATTCGCCAATTGATTTTCAGTTTTCACAAACATGATTTCAATATCACTTTTTTGAATATGATCCCTTATGAAATGATGCCTGATTTCAATGTGTTTAGTTTTAGAATGCTGAATTGGATTCTTAGTTAGGTTAATTGCACTTGTATTATCACAATAAAGAGGAACCTTTTCTAACTTTACACCATAATCCATAAGTTGATGCTTCAACCATATGCTTTGAGCACATCCATGTCCAACTGCTATATATGTACTCAACCTCAATTGTAGATAGTGTTACACATGCTTACTTCTTGCTATTCCATGAGATTAGGCTTGATCCAAGTAGATGGCACATGTCACTTGTGCTTTTCCTACTCAATTTGCACCCTGCATAGTCAGAATCTGAAAAACCACTAAGAACAATGTTAGATTCATTAGGATACCATAATCGAACATTAGTTGTCCCTGTCAGATACTTGAGAATCCTTTTTGTAGCTTTGAAGTGCGATTCCTTTGGATTGTATTGAAACCCTACACACAAACAAACACCAAATTGGATATTCGACCTACTAGTGGTTAGATATAGCAAAGAACCAATTAACCCTCTATATTTGGTTGAATCAACTTGTTATCCAGCTTCATCTGCATCCATAAGGCAATTGTAGCAATTGGAGTGGCAACCTCTTTGCAATCCTCCATTTTGAACTTTTTCAGTAGGTCAAAATAGTATTTTGTCTGGCTTAAAAATGTTCCATGCTTGAGTTGCTTCACTTGCAGCCTTAGGAAGTAGGTTAGCTCACCCATCATTGACATCTCAAATTCTCCCTACATAGCTGCAACAAACTCTTCACACATGAAGTTATTATTTGATCCAAAGATTATATCATCTACATATACTTGAACAAGTATTACATCACTTGCATGCTTTCTAATGAAAAATGTTTTATCAAGCGCACCTCTAGCATATCCTTTAGATAAAAGAAAGTTGCTTAACCTCTCATACCACTGTCGTGGTGCTTGTTTTAAACCATATAAAGCCTTTTTCAATTTGGAAACATGATTAGGATATAGGTGATCTTCAAAGCCAAGGGGTTGTGATACATACACTTCTTCATTTAAGAAATCGTTCAAGAATGTACTTTTTACATCCATTTGAGAATGTTTGAAATTACACATGCATGCATATGCTAACAATAACCTCACGACTTCTAGCCTAGCTATAGGTGCATATGTTTCATCAAAATCAATACCTTCCTCTTGATTATAACCTTTAGCAACTAGCCTAGCCTTATTCCTTACAATGTTACCATTTTCATCCATTTTATTCCTAAACACCCATTTAGTACCAATCACGTTCATTACATCTGTTTTAGGAACAAGAAACCACACATCATTCCTAGTGAATTGATTAAGTTCATCTTGCATAGCAACAACCCAATTACTATCACATAATGCATCATTCACATTCTTAGGTTCAACTTGAGAAACAAATGCAACAATGTCAAAGAATACAAGCTTGCGTCTAGTGGATACTCCCTGTTTTATGTCACCAATTATGTTGTCCTTTGATAATCCCCTAGGTTCAATCCACTCCTTGGGTAAGTTGTTGTCTGCATCTTTTTCAATCGACTGAATTTTCTTTTTAGCTGGCTGATTTCCTGCAGCAGATTTCAATTCTGGAGCAGTTTGCTTTTCCTACAATATATCTTCTTCATCTGCAATCTTAGGCCTTTGGTCTTACTACACTGGGTTAGTTTCATAAAAAACGACATGCACATATTCTTCAACAATCATTAGTCTCTTGTTATAAATCCTATACGCATGGCTATTTATGGCATAACCTAAAAAGATGCCTTCATTCGCTTTTGAGTCAAATTTGCCAAGTTGTTTTTTTCCATTATTTAAGATAAAACACTTGCAACCAAATACTTTTAGGTGATTTAGAGCAGGCCTTCTACCTTTGATTAGCTGATAAGGTGTTTTCTTTTAAAATTGGCCTTATCAACACACGATTTAAAACATACGAAGTTGTATTGACTACATAGCCCAAAAGTACTTAGGCAATGAGGTTTCATTAAGCATGGTTCTAGCTAATTCCTTTAATGATATGTTCTTTCTCTCAATCACTCCATTTTGTTGTGGAGTTCTAGGAGCTGAAAAGTTATGCTTTATACCATGTTTTTCACAAAAATGCTAAGACTTTTCATTTTGAAACTCTCCACCATGATCACTCCTTAGAGAGACTATTTTAGAACCTTTTTTATTTTCTAAAACCTTGGCAAATTTCTTAAAAGCATAAAAGGTTTCATTCTTGGCAGCTAGAAATAAAGTCCATGTAAATCTACAGAAATCATCAACAATAACTAATGCATAGTAGTTACCACTAAGACTCATAGTTCTAGAAGGACCAAATAGATCCATGTGAAGAAATTCTAAGGGTCTTTCAATTGAAATACAATTTTGGGTTTAAAGGAAACCTTTGTTTGCTTTCCCCTTTGGCATGCTTCACATATCCTATCCTTCTCAAACTTAAGTTTTGGTAGCCCTTCAACCAACTATTTTCTATTTAGCCGATTCAAATGATGCATGTGTATGTTATAAAGCCTCCTAGCCATAACCAACTATCATCCTCTTTTGTAAGCAAACAATGAATGCTAAATGATGCATGATGCAGATTAAACAAGTATATATTGTTGACTCTCTTTCCTACCAACACAGTGCTACCACAAACATCATATATAAGGTAATGGTTTGGTTCAAACACAACTTTAAAACCTTTGTTACATAATTGGCTTATACTTATCAAATTGTGCTTTAACCCTTCAACTAGAAGCATGTTGTGGATGTTGAATGAGGCTCCATTGCTTATGACACCACTTCCAAGTATCCTTCCTTTGTTATTGTCACCATAAGTCACAAAGCCTTCTTGCTTTAGTTCTAACTTTGCAAACTTGGACTTATCACCAGTCATATGCCTCGAGCAGCCAATATCTAGGTACCATAGGTCTTTCTTTTCTTGTTTTATGACATGCAAAACAACATAGCATTACATGATACCCTTTGATAATTTGGGTCTAACATGGTTATGCCTTTCTAGATCCTTTTGGGATCCATTTCATAAATCCCTTACATAATATTTTCTAGCATTACAATTCTTAAGAACATGACCTTTCTTTACACAATAGTTGTAAGAAATGAATGGCATATCATTTGGCTCACTCTTAGAAAAGAAACTAGAGAACTTCTTGGCTTTCTTTTCATGGATATGTGTGTAACCAAGTCTAGCCTTCCCAAAAATACAATTTTGAGAGCCAAACACAACTTCCAGGTTTTCTTTTCCTCTTGTGAACTGTGCACAAGTTTTCAAAAGATATTTCTTTTGATTTTCAAACTAGTGTAGTTTTGACAAGGTTTTCTAGCCAACTATTTTTCAGATCAATCGACTGAATTACTGTAAATCATTTCCAAATGCTCGAAATTAGTTTTTAAGTTGACTATTTCTGATTCTAGTTGGCTAACTCTATTTTCTAGCCATCTATTTAATCCTTTTAGCTGTTCATGACAACAATTTTGTTAGCCTCACTATGCAATTCTTCAAAGTCATGCAATAATTGATAATAATCATTTTTATCTTTAGATGACGAGAAACTCACTTAGCTTGATGAGGATGATTCATGTCCAGCCATGAGGCGTAGATTTTCTTCTTCACCTCCTTCTTGAGATGAAGTGCTTATTGAATCATCATTGTCCTCCCAAGCTATGTAGGCATGTCTTTTCTTGGTCTTTTTCTCCTTTTTCCTATAACCAACCTTCTCCTTCTCTTTGTTAACATTAGGACATTCAATCTTGATATGTCCTTGCTTTCCACAATTATACCATAAGAATTTAGAAGTATTACTTGAATCATTTTGTTTAGAAATGTACCTCTTTTGATTACCTTTGTTGCCTTTCCTCTTGAGATACTTCCCAAACCTCTTGACTAGTAGATTGAAGTTCTCAATATCACTTGATTAAGCAACCTCTTCCTCGGTTTCATCACTCTTCTAAGAGCTAGCCTTCAAGGCTATGGTTTTTACCTTTTTCTCATTTGATTCAAGCTCACTTTGCCTTTGTATTTCAATCTCATGCTCTCTTATTTTGCCAAATAGTGCAGCTGTGGTGATGATGGATAAATCTTTGGATTCAGATATGGCAGTCACCTTTGGTTGCCAATTTCTATCAAGACACTTTAGCACTTTGATGTTTAGCTCCTCTTTGTTAAATTCTTTGCCTAGACCCATAAGATGGTTGACTATGTGAGTGAACCTCTTTTGAACTTCAGCTATAGACTCTCCTTTTTGCATCTTGAAAAGCTCATACTCTTGAATCAAGGCATGCTTCCTTGCTCTCTTCACTTCATTCGTCCCCTCATGTGTTACCTTTCGAGCATCCCATATTTCCTTTCCACTCTTACATTGGGAGGCTCTAAAAAATTCATCCATACTTAAAGATGAAGTGATGATATTCTTGGCATTGCAATCATATTGAGCTCTTCTCCTTTCTTCATCCGTCCATTCAATCCAAGGCTTGTCCACCTGCTTATTTTCAACAAGAAATTTAGGAGTATATGGTCCATTAACTATTGCATCTAAAATCCCTTTGTCTATAGATTCAATGAAAATTTGCATCCTTACTTTCAAAAACTGATAGTTTAAGCCACAAAACATAGGTGGTCTATGAATAGAGGCACCTTCAGCAAAAGGGACTTTATTTTTAGCCATTTCAAAAGATTTTTTATCAAACTTGAATATCTTTCAAGAACCTTGCTCTAGATACCAATTGTTAGTTTTGAAATGGTGATTTAAGCCAAGAAGGGAAGGGGTTGAATTGGCTATTTAAAACTTTTTCGAAAGTTTAAAACTTTGTTCAATTGAATTAAATAGACTGGAAAGTTAGGATGTAAAAGCAACAGACCAGTACACTTTCAATCGTTTCAAAAAAATAAAACAATAGACTAATTTGTTCTTGAGCTATGAAACAATCGATTAAAAAGACAAATCAGTCGGCTAAAATACTAAAGATTTATGCAAAATGCTTAATTCACAGATTTAACTCAAACAACAATCTTTTACATACAAGACTTATTCCAATCAATATTTTTAACAAGTATACAACCTCAGATTACACGAGAACGCATTATATAACACCAAAGAATGAATTGTTTGATTTTCTTGAGTTTGTAAAGAGATTCAAAGTGAGTGAGATGAGGGAGAGAGAATTTCACAATTATTTTTATACTGATTAACTCAATCACAGAGCTACATCTAGTTTACCAGGACAACCTGAGCCTGGTTTCCATTATATTCTGTCGCAATCGAAATCGCGACGGGATGACGAACCAAAAAAGAAAACGGGTTTAAAAAGATATTTTGGAGTTGCCACCATAGTTATTCTGGAAAACTATGGAAAACCATGAAAATAAAACAAGTCTACGAAAAACCAGATTTTAGATCCGGGAGTCGGTTACGTGTAGGAAAGGTGTTAGCACCCTACAGCGCACGCCCGAGGGCTGTATCTTTAATTAAAAATGAAAAGTTGACGTGGTTTTCAAAATGTTAATTTTCCCCAAAAATAATGAGATAAAAATACTAAAAAGAAACAAAAATATATTTTTTTAATTTTTTGGGCCCGACAAGGGTTAACCTTAGTCCTACGTATTCTCATTCAAAATGAGAAATCAGGGTTACGTAGTTCTTTAGAAGAAACAATTTGGAAAACAATTTGGAAAATGATTTGATTTTTTTGGAGGTGAACCCGACAAGGACTGACCTTGCTCCTACATATCTCACAATGGAGAATCAAGGATCACGTAGTTCTTAAAAAGATATTTTGTTTGAAAATGTTGATGTTTTTATATTTTGAAATTTTATATATTTTGAAATTTTATATATTTTTTTTTGTATTTTTGAATTACTTAAAAGTATGTGTCACACGACGTGAGCGGTCGGACAGACACTAAAAGGGAAAGAATAATATTTTAGTATTTTTGAATTATTTGGAAGAAAATGTCACACGACACGAGTAGCCGGACAAATACAATAAAAAAAGTAAGAGATCCTTTTTTTGATTTTTTCTGTATTTGTAATTTTTATAATTTTCAAATATATATAAAAAAATTAAATAAATAAAAGGATGAAATTATTTAAGAATGATAAAAGTGAAAAACAACATATGAGAGTACATGTGTAATTAGTGGGAGATACATGAAGTAAATGAGGTGTGTTTATTAAAGGTCGTGGTGAGGTGAGTAAAATATGGAACAAGCCCAAAAGAGGAGGAGTAAAACACAAGTTTGTGGTGGAGTCAGTAAACTTAAGGGTGCAGGAAGTAATTACTGGAGGTGTGTGTAGTGAAACATAGGGTACAATCAGTAACAGCAAACCAGTCCAAACCAAAAAGGAGGGTGATGCTAGCAAATAACAGGGGTGCACAGAGTAAAAATATACATCAGGAACAACACAAACTAATGGAGGTGCAGTGATTAAAAAAAGGGGGTGTACGAAGGAGACAAACCCAAACTTCTCTAACCCTAATTAATCTAAACCTCTCTTCCAAATATCATATCCTTTCTCTGCCTCCTCCTCCGAACTCAAACAGCTGCAACCCCCATCGAGCCTCCGCCTAGCCGAACCTCTGGAGCTGCAATCGCCGGCATCGCTGCCCCCCATGGCTGGTAAAGGCCAACGTCGGCGATGCAGTTTCGACTCCGCTTTCCTTTCTCGGTCAGGGCTTCTTCGTCGCATCTTTGTGATCAACCAAGACCAAGAGTTTGCCGCCCTCGTCGTAGCTTGCCGAAGGCACCACCGGCGACACGAGCTTCCAAGGGTGTCGACGTCGGGAAACCATGGATGCTCGACCTTCGCTCACTCTCCCCAGGCGTGACTCGAGTGGCCTCCGCTTTCCCGCGACCAAGACCGCCATCACAGCGTCACTTCCGTGAACAAGGAACACCACTGGAGACTCTAGTTCAGTTCTCTGTCTTCTCACATCAACGTAGCCCAACCCTAGCACCAGTTTGCACGCCAGTCCTTTGTGCGAAACCACCGACGATTGCTTCAATTCTTTTTTTTTTCTCTGTTCCGATTGGATGCATGTGATTGGGAAAAATGTGGGGGTTTGTGTGCTGTTTGGGATTTAACAAAATATGAAGAATGACGGTGAAGTAGGTCTGCTTGATTTTTCTGATTGCAGGTTGAAGGTGATGGAAGATGATAATGGAAAATGACAGTTGGGAGTGCGTACTGTGATCAAAACAGAGGACATGGGTAGTTTTATTAATGAAGATGGAAGATTGAGAGATGATAAGGTTGTAGAGGATGGAGGTGAGAGCGTGATGCTGATGATGGCGAGATAGATTGAGGGTGAGGTGGTTAGAAAATCAAACGATTTTCTTCCCTTTTCTTTTCTAATGCTTGCTGCCTTCTCCATGATCTTACTATGCTTCTCTCCTTTCTTTCCTCTCTGTTGGCCCCAAAATGTCCTCTCGTGAAAGAAGCATATGAATCCCTTTTTCCTGCTTCCGCTCTCTGTTCGGATGTATATCCTTTTCCAGTCCCGTGCTTTTAGTACTTCCAACCAGTTCCCCACAAAGAGTCGTTTCCCTCTTTCCCCTTTCATTCATCATCTTTATGAATATTTTGAAAAAAGGCGAAAGCATCCAGCGGGCTGCCGTTTTGCCACTCTAACATAGCTGCATAGCTCTAACTGCTGACCATGGCTGTTGCAGCAGTGATGACCAAATACCAACCTTCCTATTTCATGTGAAGACTCAGAAGCAGAGTAAAAGTAAGAAATGATAAATACTAAGGAGGGTGACTCGACACTTTCAAAATGAATTGACTTTTATTTTTTTCCTTTTCTTTTTTTTTTCATCATTTTCATTTTTTTCTCTTTATATTTGAGTATATATATATTTTTTAAAAAAGAATAAAACAAAACAAAATAATAAAAATAAACAAAAATCAAATAAAAATCAAAATTACAAAAATAAAATAAAATAAAGATAAAATTAAATTAAATAAGAAACAAGATAAAATTCAATAAGATAAAATAAAATTAAAATAAAAAAATGTAGGATGAAAGTAAAAGTAGTAATATATCCATATTTAAATCATTGTTCACTTTTCCTACTTTTTCCTTCTCCCAAATATTATCAAAGTCGAAATTTTATTTTGTTACTCGGACGAAATTGGGTGTTGACATATTCAAATGTTTTACAAATCAGACACCAAGATTATACTTTTGAACAAAGAAACTCACAAGATTTTTGACTCACAATAATCTAGACACACACCCTGTAAGAATCACACTTATAGACCTGAGATGACATTAGGCAAACTAACCAAAGGCACAAGAACATCCAAACCTGATGGTGGTTGTCCCTAGCCAACCATACATGTGTGCTTAGAGTTACTCATAAGTCAAAATGCTTCAAGATCAACCAAGATCTTCAAACAACGAGTTGTTGCTGTGTATTGCAGAGAGATAGAGAGTTTTCCAAAGAAGAATGACAAAGTTTTGTGCTTAAAAACTCAGAAACGTACCTCTACTCTCGAAAACACAACATATATAGTTTGGTTTAAATGAAATCAGTCGATTGAATTTTCTTTACAATCAGCGTATTTCACTTGACTTAAGTGAATTTAGTCGATTGAAAAATAATTCAATTGACTGAATGCATTCATATCAGAAACTATATACCGCAAGTCTTTAACCTGTTAAAACCCATTTTAACCGATTAAAAAAGACACACTAAGGCACACAAGACATTAAGCTATGTCATATAGCCTACCAACATGATATAACACCAAAACATTATATTTAACATGTTATTTTCATATTTAACACACAAAAACTTAATCTTCAAGTGGATCTTCATCAATCTTCATTAAACACCTATGATCTTCATGCACTTGGCTTTATCAATTCTTTGCTTCAAGCTTGCTTGTTTAAAAAACATGTTAATATCCCTAGCTAGGATTAGTTGATCTATAGCAAATTAAATCCCTAGCTGATACCTAGCAAATTTTTTCCTTAGCTAATCCCTAACAAATTTTTTTCCTAGCTTATCCCTAGTTGATCCCTAGTTGATTCCTAGCTAATTTTATCCCTAGTTAATCCTTAGTTGATCCCTAACTAATTTTATCCCTAGTTGATCCCTTGCAATTCTTTTCCTAACTAATCCCTAGCAAATTTTTCCCTAGCTGATACCTAGCTAATCCTTAGTTGATCCCTAGCTAACTTTATCCCTAATTAATCCCTAACTGATTCATAGCAAATTTTATTGCTAATTAACCCCTGACTGATCCCTAACAAATTGTAACAAGTTATCCCTAACTAATCCCTAACAAAATTGTAGCAAGGTGACTAAAAAATATAATAAAACCATGCTAAACATTTGGGAGAAATATGTGAAATTTTACAACAACAATATTAATAATAAGAGTAATAGTTCTAATAAAGAAAATTAAAAGTATATGTAATCTACATTTCTTTAATTATTGTTTGATCTCAACAATTAAGTCAAAATCCAAAACCAGAGATTCAACAATTGCAAAAACAACAACACTAATAATACCTTTGGAGAAAATAAGGGTTTAACCACGATGTTGGTTGAGCGCCTAATTACCTAATTAGAGAGAGCGAAGACAAGAAAGCATAAGAGAAGATGAAAAACATGACAATATTATTACAAAAAAACCCCAGTGCCTTTGCAGGGCGACTGAGATGATCACCGCTCTCACCGATAGAGATAATTAGGATCATCATGAAGTGCATCTCCTCAACTTGCCAACCTGTGCAAGACGATAACGACGGCGGTGGCGAGAAACATTGAGTGACGGAGTTTAACCTCTCCAGCATGGAGGTTGTTGGTGTGACGAAGGGACAATGCCAGAAATTTTCTTCAACGACAACAATAGTGAGGAGTTTGACCGGATAACAGTGGAGATACTCGGCAAGAGGCGGCCACACTACACCATTTTGTAGTTTAAACAACAACTCAAAAATGTTTTCTAAACTAAAAAAACCATGGTCATAAGTTTAGGCAACGATTTTACCCTGGTTTTCCAACCGTGGAGTATTCAATTGTGGCCATTGCTCAAAGACAATGATATTTTTCCTAGGGTCACAACAATTTTGAAAACCATTATCTTAAAAGAAAATAATAGACCACGCTTTTTAGCCAAGATGTTTTTTCATAGTTTTATGCAACACAATTTAAAATGTTGTGTATTCTTTTAGGCAATTATTATTTAATTATTGCGTTTATGTTTAGAACATAATTATTTAATCTCTCCTTGAACAATTGTCTCATTGAGAATCAAACTCGTGACCTTGGTTCTGATACCAATTATCGAATTAAGCGCATATTATTAAGCCAAAAGCTATAACTAATAGTTAAAGTGTAACTCTTTCTTCTTAAGATTGTAGCAACCAAAATGTCATGATTTGATTATGACTTGGCCCAACTACCCTCCACCACAAGACAATTGATCCATCTTACAATAATTTAATTAGGTCACATGATTGTAATTTATAACTATTTAAAGTTAAATTATCATAATTTAAAAAATGTGGTCTAAACTATCAAAATTTGCTACCATATTACTTAAAACAAATAGACAACATTTTTTTGTGTACTCTCTAAGTTTAAGGCAAATTAAACTCACTATATAAGCAACAATAAAAATAATTGTGGCTTATTCCTATTTTACGCAATGGTTTTCTAGTTGTTGCCATTCCAGCATTGCCTAATCTGTAGGTATGAAGAAGATTCATAGTGTATAGTATAACTGATAAGGAAACAACACAATAAAGAAGCCACAATTTCATTGTTTTGCCCACATTTTCTGTGGGCAATTTCTAAAAAAAATGTTGCCTAAATAATCAATTATTTTTAAAATGTTGGCTTTAGTAGTTTTAAGCCACACTTATATATTTGTGGTCATTTCTATGTTTAGGCAACACTTTTATACATGTGGGCTAGTTTAGTGTGGTCTAAAGTAAAAAATGGTGTAGTGCCGATAGGAATGTGTCGTGGCTGTCGACGCACGAGTTTGATTGTGAGGAGGAGGTTGGAGTGTTTAGGGTTGGGCATCCCACATTTTTTGTGGGCAATTTCTAAAAAAAATGTTGCCTAAATAATCAATTATTTTTAAAATGTTGGCTTTAGTAGTTTTAAGCCACACTTATATATTTGTGGTCATTTCTATGTTTAGGCAACACTTTTATACATGTGGGCTAGTTTAGTGTGGTCTAAAGTAAAAAATGGTGTAGTGCCGATAGGAATGTGTCGTGGCTGTCGACGCACAAGTTTGATTGTGAGGAGGAGGTTAGAGTGTTTAGGGTTTTGCAACCGAGGATGGCCTTGTTTTTGAAAGTGCAGATCGAGAGTGAGAATTTTGCTCGTGAATTTCAAAGAGTATTTGAGAAGCTCAATAATAATAATAATATTTTTTATTAAGATTTTAAGTATACAATTTTATTTATAAAAATAAATATATAAATTATTTTTAATATTACAAAATAGGGTTAAATATGTTTTTGGTCCGTCAAGTTTCAGTGAAATTTGGAATTAGTCCCTCTTTGAAACTTTAGACCAATTTAGTCCTTCATCTTTAGAAATGCGTGAATTTAGTCCTTTTAACCAAATTTTGTTAAGTTTATCTGACATTACAAGTGTATTTCATGTTAATATTTGAAATGTTTACAACTTTTGACACATTTTCTCTTTAATATTAAAAGGACTAAATTCACGTATTTGGTTAAAAGGACTAAATTCACGTATTTTTAAAGATGAAAGACTAAATTGGTCTAAAGTTTCGAAGAGGGACTAATTCCAAATTTCACTGAATCATGGGGGACGAAAAACATATTTAACCCTATAAAATATGTATAGTATTGTCTACTTATATTTTTTAATAAAGAATTTGTAATTTTTTTTAGAAAATAATTACCAAAACTTTCTAGATATTTTTATGAAAAAGATTTCACAATAAAAATTAATTCTAAAACAATTTCATGAATATTTTACAATATTAAATTAGAAGTATTTTTTGTAGATATTTATTTTAAGAAAAATTGTAACAAAATCTACATCTAATAATATTAATTATTTACAAATAATATTTTACAAAAATTGTAGAGGCTTCTTGTAACATCCCGGTCGGATATTACTAATTTTAATAAAATAAAATAGAAAATAGAAATAAAACCTCATTTAATATAACGTCTTTCCCAAAAACGCGAGAAAATTAAAAAAAAACCTTTATTATCGTAATAATTCAAAACCACAATTTATAATTACATCTCATGCTCTGATAAAAGTAAATGTTTACAAAATATCCAAAATCCATAAATAATAAAATTCTGTAAAAGCTTTTCCAAGCTAGCCCCTCTCCGATGCTATGCCTCACCAGCACCACCTGCAACATCATATGCTTCCGTGTAACTCATTACTATCATTGCCAAACACAAACAGGTATGGTGAGCTAATAGTATAAAAATTATATATATATATATATATATATATATATATAATCACACACACATCAAAGGAAATCTATCTTTTGATTCCATACCACATGTCCACCACCATGTTATCCATGTTCTACCTCTTTAGATGAATACCTTAAGATGCCCTTGCCGCCACACCTACAAGCCACAACTTGTAGAACACGTGCGGGAAAACTACTACGGACCGTGCTCTGTAACACCAGGTGGAGTTTCCAATGCGAACTAAAGTTCGCACTAGCATATCGCTGACCACAACCTGTGATTGCTCATTTGAGTGGAGACCTTTCATACGAGCCACAACACACACACTCACACCGACAACACTTGCCAATCTGAGCCACAATTCAGGGAATGCTCGTGTTCATCCGCCATACTGAGCCACAACTAAAGGAATGTCACGTGTTTACCCTCTATCCCGAGCCACAACTCGAGGGATACCGTTCCGAGCCACAACTCAAGGAACACTCCAGCAAGTCGATCTTTAAGGTATCACCCAAAGCCTTGTAGACCACGTACATCCAAAGCATACAAACAGTCTACTTCTACATTATCACTTAGTGTTACTCTTGAGCCGCTAGGCGAAAGCCACGAGTCATCAGGCGCCACGCGCTGCAATGCTCATTGTCCTCCAGTTGTCGCCTGGCGGGATCACCCCTATCATCAGGCGATACATGCCCCAGTAGCCTTTGCAATTGTAGTTATCACCTAGTAGTCTAAGCTTCACCACCAAGCACTACACCAGTACAGCGAGGTGTATTGGTTTTTCACAGTTCTGCACATTTTCTAACACACTTTTTTACCTCAACTCTCACTCAAAATCCATATACTTGGCTAAATATTGTCATCACTGCTCCCAATCATCATATCCTATATCATGTGCATTCAATTAGCTTTATGTGATCCCATATGTAAAAGATCATGTTTTCATACTTAATATGTCAACTGGTCATTATTGTACTCTTCCTTTAATCCTCAATACAACCTTGATTCAACCTCACTAAATTATCCTTTTTAATCCTCTACCAACTTATACCACACTTAACAACGATCTCAAAGACTAGGTCCTCATCTGCACCCAACCTCACTCATACTCCTAGTTTAGGAACTATACTATGATGTGTTTAATTTTACAATTCTTCCAATCCCACATCAACACATAGTTTAAGTCATGCTACTACTCATTCAATTATTCCTTAATTCTCTTATTCCATATCTCACAATTCCTTGACATAAGAACAATTTGCCCAACAGAACCCCAACCACTACCCTCACAACCACGTAAATACCAAAGTCACTGTGCTGGCGCTTGATGGTAACAAAGTACCGCCAGGCGATGCATAGGATTCTAGATACTACCCAGAAAATCCCGCACCTGCGAAGGTTCCAAGAACTATAAGACCCAATAAATTTATTTAATTAATTAAATAAATAAAGAATTAATAAATACGGGTAGTGGAAGCCTTTATGATAATTAATGTTGACTTTTATGATGTGGAATAGTACTATCTCAAATAGTTAAGAATACTTGATTGTGTTGAGAGGACTTCAATTCGAGTCCTACGTATGCCAAATTGTGTATTATTTTGTTAATATGATTGATTATGATGAGTGATAATAAAATCCTAGATTTATAGGAATTATCACGAAACATGAATTGGTTGAATGGGTTGCACGTGCTTGGAATTGGAAAGTTGTGTGTTCGAACCTTGCTAAACACGAATTAAGCTTTCTTTCTACCTAAATTATTTGGCATGAATATGAAGGAGCAGAGAAACCCTACTTGTCAGAGGTAGCCAAGAGGGCTGGAAAAACAAGCCATAATGAACTTTGAATGGCAATTGACATCATGATTAAGTGAAATTTGTTTTGGAACACTAATCCACCATTAAGACATAATTGATCAAGGAGGAGCTCTAAACTCATCAATTTTAAGCAAGGAATCCAAGTTAGGGGAGCACCGAACTCCATTATTTAAATTCATATTGCTTATTTTTCTTAATTACATGTATTCTAGATGGTTAAATATTGCGTAAATTGTGATTTGCGAAATTCTGGAAAATTTGTGTGCCTTCAAAGTCGCCAAGCAACTCATATGAATTTATGTCCAATTCTGAGTTCCTGTAAGGATCCGCTTGGCCACATGAACGGGTCACCAGGTGACCTAAGCTGTGCCACCTAGTTTTTTGGGTTTTTGTATGAATGGCCTGGCGGTGATAAACACCCGCTAGGTGACGTGACCAATATGGCTCGATTTTAATGTTTTGGGGTTTCTAGGTTGATCCTGATTGGGTAAAAAAGGTGTTGCATCTGTGGTTGTTGTTGGATGTTAGAAATTGGAAGCTAATTGGAGGAAATTGTATGCACACTTGTTTTAGGGTTTGGAAATTTGTGTTTCGATATTATAGGATTAAGTGATGTTAGAATTGCACTGGATAAGATTTATGTTGAGTATTCTTAGGATTGTAAGCCTGATTAATAGCAGTGTTGAGGGAATAGGCAGAGAAATATAGTTAGGATTTTCGGGAACCCTTCGCAGGTGCAGGAATTGCTAGAAATTTCCAGAATTCTATTGGAACTATCGCCAAGCGCCAACACAATCAATAATGGCATTGTTTGGCTAAAAGGTGAAATAATGGGTCTAGGTTTCCATGTTGTCAAGCTGTTCATGAAAGTGCTGAGATAGAGGCCTAGTGCAATCCAAATTATAGGGTTATTAATTAGATATGGCTTTAAAAGGAAATGGTGATTAGTAAGGTTGTGGTGTGAAAGATACTGTAAGATAGTTGTGACCTCAGAATGGTGCATTGGTTGACTGTAGATTTGGGAATTTGGAATAGGATATCCTTTCTTAAATTACTACTTATATATACATAATATATATATATATATATATATGTATATATATATATATATATACATATATATATATATACATATATATATATATATATATATATATATATATATATATATATATATATATATATATATATATATATATATATATATATATATATATATATATATATTATGGAATCGTGTGGTGAATGGTTGTAATATGAAGTTTTGGAGTAGTACAAAAGTTGTGGCTAAATTGATAAAAGCATGGTAGGCTGCAATTAATTCTAAGTGTTAGAATACTTGGGTTGGTGAAATCACATGGGAATTAGTAATATGGTAAGGAATCTAGATTGTGGAGTTTAAGACTGTGGAACTTGATGGACTTAAATTGGTAAGAGAGCATGGTGGGTTTTGATATTTAATTGTTTAGGTTGAGTATAAGATTTAAGTATCACCTAGATGGACAATGTTATATTTTTTGGATTAGGTGAAAGTTGAAGAAAAGGTTTTAATTTGCACATGTATTAGAAGTGGTGGTATTATGGATGTGAGCTATTGCAAGGATGAAGTACTAGAATCTGGTGGAAGTGTGTAAAAACTAGTATTGTGCGAGCTATTGGTGTAGCGCTTGGCAGTTCCTCCTCACCGCCAGGCGATGGTTACAATTCCAAAGGTCCACTGGGACGCGTGGCGCTTGGTCGGAAGGTTCGTTTCGCCAGGCGATACTTACAGAGACAGTGACTTCTAAGGCATTTGGCGCCTGGTGGTAGAAGTGCTCCGCTAGGCGGTTTGGAATGCAGTTTCGCCTGGCTGCTCTGGAGAAATGCTAGATGATAACACAAAGGTCAAATGGTTGTTTACTTTGGATGTGCATGGTTTACAATGCTTTGGTGATACCTTAAAGATCGACTTGATGGAGTGTTCCTTGAGTTGTTGCTCGGAACGGTATCACTTGAGTTGTGGTTTGGGATAGAGGGTAAATATGTGGCATTCCTTGAGTTGTGGGTCAAAATGACATCTCTTGAGTTGTGGCTCAGGATAACGGATGAACACGAAGAATCCTTGAGTTGTGGCTCAGATTGGCGAGTGTTGCCATTGTGAGTGTGAGAGTTGTGGCTCGTATGAATGCGTCCAGAAAGATGGTCGTCCTCGGTATTTAGCCGACGAAATTGGTTGTCTTGGGACATTACGAACTATGTTTCGTATCGGGAACTCTACCTAGCATTCCAGATATTGGTCCGTAGCAGGTTTCCTGCACGTGTTCTATAAGTTGTGGCTTATAGGTGTGGCAGCAAGAGTATCTTGAGGTATTCATCTAAAGATGTAGAATATGGATAACATGTGGTGGCCATGTGGTGTTGAATCAAAGGATATAGTTCCTTTGGTGAGTGTATGTTTATCTTTGTGAATTGTTATATGTTATCTATTAGCTCACCCTATTTGTTTGTGTTTGTCGATGATCGTGTAATCTGTTACATGGGGGCAGATAATGTTGCAGGTGGTTCTAGTGAGGCATAGCATCAAAGATGGGCTAGTTGGGAAGAGCTTTTACAGAGTTTTATTATTTGTGGATTTTGGATATTTTATTTTCGTAAACATTTATTTTTATTTGACTTGGAACTTGTAGTAGATATTTATGTTTTGTGGATATTGAATTAATGGAGATTTTAATAGTGGTTTTCATTTTCCCTTGTTTTTGGGAAAGGGGAGACTAAATTAATGTGTAATTATTATCTATTATATTTTTTATTATTTAAAATTAGTAATATCCAACCAGGATGTTACATTTGGTATCAAAGTTTTGTTTTCAAAAGATTTTTGGGGACTTTGGGGAGTGAGCTCATCATGTTTGATTTGCGTAACTAATAATGTTATTATTGATTGTTAGTTTTGTTTGCTAATAGCTGAAAAATGTGGCGTGCTTAGGCTATTGCAGACATGAGACATAGAAATAACGCTGGAGCTAATGGGATTGCACAGACAATCCATCGGATGGTGGACGCAATGCAGCCTGTTCCAACGCAGCCGAGGGCTGATGATTGTTTGGCAGTGAACCAATTGTTAACGTAGTAATAAAATATTGTCCTTTGGGATTGACTCGTTGAATACTAGATTCCTAATTTATGTAATTTTGAGCAAATGAGAATCAATAGAATTGCAAGCATAAAATTTTAACAAAACCTTCAATCAATAGAAAAACTGTCAAAGGATTAATTTCGTATTCTTTCTTCTAGAATTCTACCCCTTTCAAATTGATGCAAGAAATGTAATCATCCACTTGAGTTTACTGAGAGTTATTTTTCCCTTAATCCTTTAATAGGTAAAATCTATTAATTGAATTCGAACCCCCAATTCCTTAGGCCAGTTTACAAAAATTCAATAAAATCATGAAAAATCAATAATCATCTCTAATGCAAACTAATTAGATATGCCCAATTTCCCTATTGTGACATAAGCTAACATGTCTTATTTATAATCACAAACAATCCCCAATTTGCCAATTGTGAAATTGTTCATAGAATAAACGATAAAACCATAAACAGAGCACTAAGATGAAGAACATTAACAAAACATCAAATGTAAAGAGTATAACCTATAATCCAAAGTCTTACATCAATCCTCCAACAAAAAGGAAATTAGTTCTTCATAATGAAAAGAAAAACTAAAACACAGACAAAGCAAATCACGAAATAAAGGAAGAAGAAGAAGAAATTTTTCCGTGAACGTGCCTCCTTCTTTGCTGAGGTGATTTTCTCTCTCCTCTAACCGTTTTACTCTCTCTCTATTCTTTTTATTTTCCTTTTTCTTTAAATCTTGGTCAGTCCACGTCATCTTTAGATTCCTCCCTAGAAAATCCACAAGTTGTGGAAAAATCCACAGGCCACCTATGGAACACACTTTTTTACGCATGATCTGCTTAAGCAAACTCCACAAATCGTGGAAAGACCCACTAGGCACCTATGGAACAAGCTAATTAATAACCTCCAATTTGAAGCAAAAACCTCAGGTCGTGAAAAAATCCACTAGGCACCTATGGAACTAGTTGTTTTGAAACTCACATTTTTGAAGCCAAATCCACAAGTCAGGGAAGACTCCACCAGGCACTTGTGGAACAACCTGTTTTGTGTCTAACTTACTCCCTTCAGACCTGTTTACACAAATAATGCACGAATCCAAATGTATGATTTGTGTAACGTCCCAATTAAATGTATGAAATCAATTTAAATAGAACGCCAGATATAACAATATTCAGAGAGTGTGGAAAACTGGAAAATGAAGTACACAGTAACCCAACATATTAATAACAAAAAGGGAAAAGGCTCCACACGGCCTAAACAAAGTATAAGGTTTCGTCAAGTGTGAGAGGACTACTACTACTAAACTTCCAAAAGTTATGGGTCCCCAAGGTGAGCCCGATAGACGTCTAAGATTCATCAAACCGCAACATCTCCATTTTTATAACCACTGCCGGAAGTTCTCACATCTGCTCACATCAACCAAGTTGATGATCATCGCAAAGGAGGAAACCACACATAACACACAAGCAAGCAAAAGGGTAACCTAGCGAAGAAGTCATCATATCATACACTCAACATACCAGTTCATATTCAAACATACATAGCAGACATCCACATATGAGGTACCAAACCATATAAAAAACCAAGACTTGACTATCCTGATACGCTCAATGAGGCACCACCACGTGGTAGTGGAATTATGTCTTAGCAGTGAGGCGTAACCACGAGGCCTTCGCGGAATTACACCCTTACAAGAGGCACCACCATGTGGCCTTCGTGGAATTACGTCTTGGCCGTGAGGCACCACCACGTTACCCTCGTGGAATTACGTCCTATTGTAACATCCCGTCAGGATATTACTAATTTATAAATAAATAATTGGAATAAATAAGACAACATAATTAATAATACCTCATTTTCCCAAAACGCAGGAAAATTTAAAGCTTTATTTAATTGCTGAT